>OLOQ01001399.1_pt1 | contig 23415 bp, 33 predicted proteins | sample 1673101 | NCBI WGS metagenome assembly OLOQ01 (sample SAMEA3136754, study PRJEB25190) | human gut metagenome | biome: human gut; feature: human-associated habitat; material: faeces | place: Austria | collected 2013 | reverse complement strand
CGTAGGCATTCATTCCTTCTACCAATACCGAGGCGCTTTTCACGCCTGCTTCCTCTCCGTCGAGGATATCGAGAATTTTCACTTTAAACCCATGCCGTTCCGCCCAGCGGGTATACATCCGTAGCAGCATCTGTACCCAGTCTTGAGATTCCGTACCGCCGGCTCCGGCATGAAAAGTCAAAATGGCGTTTTTCCCGTCGTATTCGCCCGACAATAAAGTCAAAAGCTTTTGTTCCTCATAATAGGCGGCCAGCGCTTGATAGAGAGACTGGATTTCTTCATAAGAAGAATCATCCTGCTCTTCCATGGCAATCTCAATCAGAGTGATCAGGTCTTCGTAATCACTCTCCATTTTTGTGTAAGTGGCAGCCTTTGCCTTGATCTGGCTGATCTGCTGCAAAACTTTCGAAGAGTTTTCCAAATCATCCCAAAAATTGAGGTCTGCTGTTTCTCCTTCCAGTTGCTGCTGTTTTTTCAGCAAATCGTCCATCCCAATGGCAGAACGATAATCATCAATCTGCGGTTTTAATTCCAGCAGTTTGCTTTTCAGTTCTTCTAATTGAATCATAATATCTCCTTATGTCATAGAATTTTATTGGTTGAAACTCCTTAAAAAATCTGCTCAAGCGGCAAAAAAACTCCTTTGAAAATCCAGTGAACCCAAAACAAAAACCTATCAGCCATACGCCTGCCTTTGGGCTTTTTGTTTTATATCTTGAATGACTTTCTAAAAAACTTCAAAAGGCTGTAGCTGCAATCAACAGCATATGGATATCCGTATAAAACCAAGTGATACGACCATTTTTATTATAAGAAATATTTATAGAAAAGTAAAGCTTTCGCCGTGTCCCGGCAAATGTTTTCAAAGTGTTCAAAATTAGGTACCCTTTCTCTGCTTTTTTTCAGTTGGATTTTGTTGTAAAATGATTTATAATCTTTTTTATCCTTAAAATCTGTTTTTATGTTTTTCGGTGTAAAAGCCAACAAACTTCAAAACGGACTTATCTTTTTTATTTTCTGAAAATCCACAAAGGAGTGGCTTTTGCTTGAATAAATATTCCAATGCAACCTGTCCTGTTTGCGGAAAACCTTTTTCCGAAAACGAAGATATTGTCGTTTGCCCCGACTGCGGTGCTCCTCATCATCGGGAGTGTTATCAGCGTCTAGGGCATTGCGCGCTAATTGAAAATCACAAATTAGGAAAAAACTGGGATCCACCTGCTGAACCCAAAACGGAATCTGGTAATTCGTTTGTCAAATGTCCCCGCTGTAATGCAGAAAATCCAGAAGATGGTATTTTTTGCAGCAGCTGCGGCGCACGCCTAACGGGACCGACGCAAACAAGTGCGGGGAATATTCCTCCCTTTCAGCAACGGCCTCCCTTTGGTAGTGGTATGCCTGCATATGGGATACCTTACGGAGATTCTTATGGCGGTGTTAACCCCGACGAAGAGATGGATGGCATCAAAGTGCGGGATTTGTCTCAATTTATTGGCAGCAATTCCGCTTATTTTCTGTCAAATTTTTCCCGGATTAAGCGATCTGGACGGCCTATTTCCTTCAATTTCTCTGCGTTGTTTTTTGGATGGAAATATTTTCTGTATCGAAAAATGTATGGGCTTTCCTTGCTCATTTTTATTGCCAATACCCTTCTGAGCATCCCCTCGGCTATTTGCTTGTATGAAGATCTGGCAGTTTCTTCCGGCCTGATGGCCGGTTACTCTACCGGGTTTGAGTCCATGCTGCTGGCTGCACAAATCTGCAGTATCGTCTCTACTGTGCTTTCCATGGCTCTGTGTCTATTTTGCAACTGGCTCTATTATCGTCATTGCATCCGAAAAATCCAAGAAGTCCAAAACAAAGTCTTTGTATCCCCCCAGGAATATTCCGCTGCTTTGGCCAAAAAAGGGCGTACCAATTTGTTTGCCATTGGCTTTTTAATGATGGTGTATGTCATATTTTGTATGATTATGATGCCGCATTTGATTGTTTGAGTATGATCCCGGCCTTGTAACAAAAGCCGGGATTTTTCGGTTTATATAAAAAGCCATTGATTCGGAATGGCTTTTTACTGGTATCACCTATATTTGAGGAGGAAATCGTAATGAAAGTCACCAAAGCGATCATCCCTGCGGCAGGTTTGGGGGGTGAAAGTCTGCTCCTGTGTTTCCCGTGCCCAACAGGTGGTTTCCTGCACGCAGCCGGGCAAAGCCAGCCGCCCCAGGCGCAGCGGCAGCCACCGTACGCGGGGCGGAACATCCTCCGGCAGTGCGCCGGACCCCGGCAGCTGCCAGCTGCGGCCCAGCAGGGTTAGGGTGCGGCGTTCCGCGCAAGCGCCGGTCAGAACCGGGCGCTGCTGGGTGAACGCCTGCTGCCCGGTGTAGGCCAGCCGCACCCGCGCTGTTACGGTGCCGCTGGCGGGCTGGGGCACGGGCGCACCGCTGCGGTCCAGCTTTTCCGCAGCGGCCAGCAGCATGCCGTTGCCAACGTATTGGCCCGGCTGCACCTGTGCAAAACCGCTGGCAATGTTTACGGCAAGCACCTCGCCGCCTGCACGGGCATAAAGCCCGGTGTTCTGGGCGGGTGGTTCCGCCTGTGCCTGCTGGAGGGGCGTACCCTCGGCGGTCAGGCAGCCACCGGTAAAATTCAGGCTGACCCAGCCAAAATCACCGCTGGCTTCCAACAGCTGCTGCGCCTGGGCCAGCTCCGCCTGGCTGGGACGGCAGCCCTCCCAGATGCCGCTCTGCGCCAGCAGTGTGCGGATGCTTTCCTGTTGGGGAACGGTCAAAAGTTCCAGATTCATGCACCACAAAAAGCCGCCCAGCCAGTGCAGCAGCACAAAAAACAGGCCGATGCCCGCCAGAATGCCGGGGCGGCGCAGCAATCGCTCTGCTAATGGACCGGGGCCGCGCCGCTGCATTTGGATCACCTGCCACCCGCCCGCACCGGCCAGCTGGCAGAGCTTGGCCCAGCCGGCGCCGGACACCACAGCGGTAAAGCCGTCTGCCTGCGGGGCAATGCGTTCCAGCTTCAACCCGGCCTGGGCGGCTTGGCCCAAAAGGCGCTGCGCCCCGCGGCCGCGCACACAAAACCGAATGCTATCTGCTGCCTGAATGCGGCGCTTCATTGGCGTCAACCTCCCACTTGGGTGCAAAATCAATGCGGGCCACCCGCCCGGCAACCGTCAGCCGTTTGCCGTTCAGCGATTCTATTCGCAGCGCAGTGCCATAAAATGTAATAACCGTGCTGCCCACATCCAGCGTGATCTTCTGTGGGGCAAAATCTAGCACCCGGCGGCAGCCATCGGTAACAATGTGCCCGGAGCGGATCTCCAAATCCGGCAGACGGTAAAAATCGGCGTCCGGCTGGCGAAGCAGGTCGTGCAGGGTGGGGGCCGGGGTGCGGCGTTTGGACCGGCGGCGTGGGTGCTGCTTCATGCCAGACCGCCTCCTTTCGTCTGCCGGGGAACACACATGCGAGGATCATTCACCCCAATATACGGCAAAGGCGGTGCAGATATGAAGCAAAAATCAAGCCAAATGCGGTTTGCCCCCTGGCCGGTGGTGCAGGCCGCACTGGCGCTGGCGTTGAGCGGCCTGCTGCTGGCCCGGCCCCAGGCAGCGGCGCAAGGCTTTGCGGCGGGGCTGAAGCTCTGCGGCGGCAGCCTACTGCCCGCGCTGTTCCCACTGTTTGTGGTGTGCGGCCTGCTGGGGCCGCTGGCACCGGCGCTGGGGTGGCCGCTGCGGCCTTTGATGCGGCTGTGCGGGATCCGCAGCCCACGGGCCCCGGCGGTGCTGGTGCTGGGCTGGTGTGGTGGATACGCGGTGTGCGCCCAACAGATTGCAGCATTGCGCAAAACGGGGGAACTGCCCCCACGGGATGCCGCGCTTCTGCTGCTGTTGGGCTGCTGTTCCGGCCCAGGCTTTGTGGTTGGCTGCATTGGGGGGCAGCTGTTTGGCAGCGTGGCGCTGGGGCTGCTGTTGTATGGCTTGCAGCTGGCAGCCAACCTTGCTGCCGCAGCCTGCCTGGTGCCGTTTTTGCCAAAGCAGGAATTGCCAGCTGGGCAGGGGAGCAGTCAACAAAAGAGCGTGACCTTCCCACAGGCCATCAACAATGCGGTGCAAAGCAGCCTGACGGTGTGCGGCTGCGCGGTGTTCTGCCGTGTGGTGGGCAGTGTGTTGGGGCAGGGGATGCCTGATGGTGCGCGGCTTTACCTGAACGCTGCGTTGGAAATCTCCGCAGGCTGCGCAGATTTTGCCGCTGCAGGCAGCGTGGCGGGGGTGTGCCTGTGCCTGAGCCTGCTGGGGGCATCGGTGCTTGCCCAGCTGGCGGCGCTGCTGCAGGGGACGGTGCCGCTGGGGTTGCTGCTGGCCGCACGGGTGCTGCATTTTATGTTTTTGCAGGGGCTGCTGCACTTGTGCCTTCCGCTGGTACCGGGGCAGGCGGCTGTGTTCACCAGTTTGGCCCCGCAGGTGGTCGTTATGAAGCGTACCGCGTGGGATACGGCGCTGGCAATTGGATTCTTTTTGTGCGCTGCACTGTATCAACTTTACAAAACCTGCCAAAGCTCTTATAATAATACTATTCCGGCAGCGCACCGCAGCCGTGCAGACGGCCCGCGGTGAACCGCTGCCAAACCTTGCAGTATTGGAGGAAAGCGGATGTTCAAAAAGCCGCCCTATGGCACAAAAATCTCTCCGGCGTGTGCTTACTGCACCCACGGCTCTCCGGCGGCTGACCAGAAAATGGTTCTGTGCAAAAACCGGGGCGTGGTTTCGCCCTATTTTGCCTGCCGCAAGTTCCGGTATGACCCGCTGCTGCGCGTGCCGCACCGGCAGGAACTGCCGCATTATGACCCCAAAGATTTCAGCCTGGAGGACTGATATTTCATGCCCGATTTGAAAAACGTACCACCCTCGCCGCGCCCCCGCCGTTTGAGCCAGCTGAAAGATGCCTGGAAGAACAAGCGCTCGGTTACCATCGTTTACCTGTTGCTGCGTGCCTCGGTCATTCTGGTGCTGATTGCCCAGATCTTTAACCGCAACTTTGAAAATGTCTTTTTGTGTGTGCTGACGCTGTTCCTGTTCGGCGTGCCCAACATGGTGCAGCACCGGCTGGACATTGAACTGCCAAATACGCTGGAAATTATCATCCTGCTGTTTATCTATGCGGCGGAAATCTTGGGCGAGATTAACGCCTATTACGTTACCTTCCCCTATTGGGATACCGTGCTGCACACCCTGAACGGCTTTTTGTGCGCGGCCGTCGGGTTCTCTTTGCTTGATATCCTCAACCGGGAGGAAAAGATCGGCTTTTCGCTCTCCCCGCTGTACCTGGCCATTGTGGCATTCTGCTTTTCCATGACGGTTGGCGTGATCTGGGAATTTTTTGAGTGTACCATGGACCAGCTGTTTTTGCTGGATATGCAAAAGGATACCGTGGTCAACACCATTGGCAGCGTGATGCTGGACCCCACCGGCGGTAACCATCCCGGCGTCATCCGCAATATCACGGATGTGATCGTGGTGCAAAGTGACGGCACCCAGACGGCCCTTGGTCTGGGCGGCTACCTGGATATTGGCCTGCTGGATACGATGGAGGACCTTTTCGTCAACTTTATCGGTGCGTTCACGTTCTCGATTATCGGCTATTTCTATGTGCGCAGCCGCGGTAAAAACAAGTTTGCCAAGCGCTTTATCCCCGTGGTGAACGAAGAACCCCAGCCCCAAGCGAAAAACACCTCTGCAGAAGACGCACCCGAAACGGAAAAAACGAAAGAATAATCAACAAAACAAGCGCCCTGTTGTGAAAAACACAGCAGGGCGCTTGAATTCTTGTACAGAAAACACAAAAATAAACCGCGAAGGATTACCAAACGGAACCCTGCGCGGTTTATGGAGCTGGTGGCCGGACTTGAACCGGCGACCTGCTGATTACGAATCGCCGTTTCTTCGCGTTGTGTCGTTAAATATCGTGCAATATTTTGCGATATTATGACAATCTGTGTTAAGCGCTGTTTAGTCACTTTCAGTAGTTTTTAATAGAATTATGCCCAAATTATGACCATTTCAGCAGTCCCATAAATGGGAAAAGCGCCCCGCTAAGGGCGCTCTGCCTGTTATGGGTTCTTCCCGCCGGGGGTGTTGGCGCACGGTGGTCAATTTTTCGGGGTGTACTGGGCGATGATTTCCTGCGCACCTGTTACAAACTCGGCCATTTGCTCAGGGGAAAAGGTCAGCAATATGGACACAAGTTTTTCAATGTTTTCTGATGCTTCAGCCGTCATTGCAAGCACCCCCATTCTTTGCCGCTTGGCGACGGGCTTTTTCTTCCTCGCACAGTTCAAGCAGATATTCAAGCTCTTTTTTACTCATTTCGTCAAGAGCTGCATCAATGCTGTTCCCTGTTGCTGCTAACGAAAGAACCTTCACAATTTTAGTGTAGTCCATTTTAAATACCTCGCAAGCCCGTCAAGCCGTTAGCGCAGCTTTGTCTATTCGTTTGTTATGCTTCAATCGGCTGCACTTGGCTTGCGCCGAAAAAACTTGCCGTGTACGTCTTGCCATCGCCGTGACTTGCCCAGATTAGGACGGCGCGGAAAAGCGCCTTGCTGCCGTGAATCACTTCATAGCCCGCCGCTTTCCAGTCAGCCCACGTTTTGCAATCCTCTGCAATCCCGGCGGCTGCTTTGGCTGCTGCAATCGCTGCCGCGTTCTGTGGGCGGGCTTTGGCGCTCTGCCAAGCTCTGTGCAGGGCTTCGGCAAATGCCAGCCCGCCCTTGCGGAAAATCGCCCACGCACGGCTCATAATCGCGCTAAGATTGTACTTTTTCATAGCTGCTCCTTTACTTTTTGTAGAAAGCGTGCTATACTGTATTTGCTTTCCATTGTATAACACCCTTTCGTGTGTTGGTTGCGCTCGGTAGTTCGCTGCTGCCGGGCGCTTCTTTTTTTAGGGTATCCACCTGATGGATACCCTTTTCTTTTGTCTTGGGGCTTCGGGTTCGCGGTGGCTCGGTGCTGTCTGCGCTCTGTGAGGTTCTAGCAATCCTGTCCGCGTCTTATCTGGCGTTTCTGGTGGGCTTTCGCTTGACGTCCGCCTTGACCTTTTCCCTTTCGACAATCTCATTATAGTATATTTACGCAAATATATCAATATGCAAAATGCACATATATTTACGCAAATATTTGTGCATTTTTGTATTTGCGTAAATATATAGTTAGGAGTATAATATTTGTGAGGTGATATTATGCCAACAACAAAAGCGGGTCAGAAAGCGGTGAATAAATATATTGCTAAAGCCTATGACCGTGTAAACCTCGTGTTGAAAAAAGATACCAGCCCGACAAAGGATGAAGTTCAAGCCGCTGCCGATGCAGAGGGAGTTAGCCTGAATGCGTATATTGTGGCGGCAATCAGCCAACAGTTAAATAAAGAGAAACCGTAAAGGGGGCGCTATTATGAGCGAGAGAGAGCAGGCAAAGCAGATTATTGATACCTTGCCGGATTACAAGATGCAGGCTATTTTGATGTTCCTGCGCGGCGTAGAGTTTGACGATGAACTAGAAGATGATCGTTTCTGTGAAAAGCTGGTTGACGATTATCTAAACGATGATTCGCCCGACAAGCACGAAAGCATCAGCCTGGAAGAGTTCGCGGCGCAGGAAGGTATTGCATTATGAAATACCAAATCAAGATTGAAAAGGACGCGCAAAAATTCCTTAAAAAGCTGCCGCGCCCGGATGAAACCAGAGTCTTAAAGGCAATCGCCAAACTCCCCGACGAGGGAGACCGAAAACAGATGAAAGGGCATCCGGGCTTCTTTCGGCTGCGTGTGGGTGACTACCGCATTATCTACACGGTGGACAACGGGCAGTTGATTGTGCGGGTCGTGGATGCCGGAAATCGCGGGCAAATTTACAACAGATATTAATGTCTATTCAGGAACGCTTCGGCGTTCCTTTTTTGCAGAAACCGCCCGGCGCAGGTCAGACAGACCCGGACACGGAAAGCAAGCGGGCGGCGCTTTTGGAAAAGCTGCAAGGCGTACCCGCCGGGAATGATGGCAATGCAGAATGACACTTGAAGAAGATTTAGAAACGATCCGGCCGGGTGACGCGCTGCCGTTACTTGATTTTTCCGCGCTCGATGAAGCATTGCAAGACTTCGACACGTTCGTTAATTCCCCGAATCCTTTATAATAGAAAATACGGAAAAACTCGGCGGCTCTGGCGGCATAATATGTTAATCTTCAGCGTGCTGTTTATGCGGCGCGCCTTTTACCCTTTATGCAGCCTTTTATATATGTCCGAAAAATTCCGATACACTTGCACAATAAAAGAAGGCCCGCCGGGGATGATAGCAAAGAATAGGGCGATGCGCTGTAAATCCCCTGCAAGGCTCTGTGGCGCGTTTTGCATTTCAGACGACAAACCATATTAAACAGACCTGCAACGTCAAAACGGGCGCATTTCTCGCGCTGTGGCGTTGCGATGCTCAAAGTATGCAAAAGCCCCCGACGGATTAAACCGCCGGGGGTGAATTAGTTTATTGACACGATACGCGCACGTCAAAAATTTTCAATGACGTTCGCGGTCAGTTCTTCCCATCTTTTGCCCATTTCGACAATGACGGCGAGGGAATCCTTGCAGTCCTCGTAACACTGCCCGCTGCACAGATTGGCGACGCGTGAAATATCATCCCACAAACGCAGGATTGCGCCGTTTCCGCCCTTACAGTCGGAGTACACCTGATTCAGCGCGGCGCGTTCTTTCGGTTCTGCACTCTCTGCGGCGGCGTGTGCGCGGGCTGCAATCAGCTTTAACATAGTTGGATTGCCGTCGTACTTTTCGGCAAACGCTGCATAGTCTGCCGCCGTCATCGTGCCGCTGTCCAGCAGATAAACCGCGTTTGTGTCCGGCGCCGCCGGGTCTGTAATGCAATCGGCTGCAATAGCTTTTTCAAGTTCTGCCCGCAGCTTTTCCCGCTTGCTGTTAAAAACAGACCACGCATTCTTGCGCACTTCTTCAAAGAGTTCTTTCTTTTCCACACGATCTACTTCGGCTTCAGCCATTCGCAGCACATACGAATAATTGGTATCATCTGGGGCGCGTCGCTGTGCATCTTTGGCGGCGCGTTCTGCCTGTGCGTATTTGGAATACGTTTTTGCGTATACGTTGCGGGAGGTCTTAAACGCCGCGTCAAGGTCTTTTGCAAAACGGTTGTACTTGCTCATTGCTTCTTACTCGCTTACTTAATTCGTTTAATTCAGTCGGCTCTTAAAGGCATTGTGCGGGCGGAACGCCGTGTTTCCCTGCGCCGCAATTACGCTGGCTAAAATTGCGCTGTCAAGTTCCATCGGCAGATTTTGCGCATCATAAAAGTTCATACCGGAGTTTTCAATCAGCTTCAGCATTTTTTCGATGACTTCATCCTTTTTCTGCCTGTACTCGCTGTCGTCGCACTTATTGTAGACATCAATTCTGTTGCGCATTGCTTGTCCCGCTTTCTTAATTCGTTTAATTCTGCCTGTGATAAATGCGGGCAACTTGCCCGCCGGGCTGGTTTGTCAAACTGTTGCCCACCTACTTTCTTGTGTTTTATAGGTCATCAATAATAATCACGCCGTATTTGCTTTTCAGCGCTTCAACGGTTTTCACGGTGTCGCCGTTTGGCAGTCTGTAACCGCCGGGAACGGCTTCAACGATAATAACGCCGTCGCCCTGCTTCAAGGCATCTTCAAGGCGTTTCAACCGCGTTAATACATCGCCTTTCACGTTTCGCTTTTCCCCCTTTCTTCCAGTGCCCGCAAGCGCTGTTCAAAATCATTGGCTTCAATCAGCCGCAAGCCGTATTCCAGCACGGCGCGGGCTGCTGCTATTTGTTCGCGCGGTTGCTGTTTATCATCCTGTGCGATTCTGTTCAGCCGTTCAATAGCGGGCGGCAATGCGCTTTTAGCTTTGGTGCAAGCTGCTTCCAACGATTCATTGCAGCGTTTGCGGTACTCTTCCAGAAACGTCGGATCTTGCTTATAACGGCGCAAGGTCGATTCCGAAAGCCCGGCGGCTTTCGCTGCTTCTCGCGCTGTGGGACACAATACAAGCGCTGCAAGCGCCCGTTCCTGTTTAGGTGTCAATTTATCACCTCTCAATCAAAACGCCGTTTTCGGGCGGTTTTTCACGCTTTGCGGCAATCCCGGCGGGGTTTATCGGGAAGATTCCAGCTTTTCTACCCATTCAATGGCGCGTTCTTCTACGCTTCCGCCGTTTTGCCACGCGCTCAGTCCTGTTCCGCGCCACGATTCATCGGCAATGACTGCATCGTGCCAGCGATTCAAACGCACATCTGACCGCAGCTTTCTCAGCGCACGTCCCTCTACTGTGCGAACCTGTGAGGCGGTCAGCCCCATCTTTTCGCCGGTTGCTGCAAGGGATAATCCGCTATAGTATCTATGGCGAATGGAGGCGCCCTCTGACGGGTCACAGCGGTCTAATACATCGTCTATCACTTGACGCAATTCGACGTTAAACAGGCGCGTTTCTGCGTCTGCAAATGCCTGTTCGGCTGTGTGGTCCGGCTGTAATTCTCCGATTGTGCTGCTTTCCGGATTTTCCGGATTGACCTTAATGTCTAAGCTGGAACAGTGATTCAGAGGGTCAGCGCTGGTTGTGTGGATATTTCCGTCAGAGTCCGCAAAACTTCGACGATGCCCGTTCGACATAGCAAGGGAAATCTGACGGCGCATTGCCTGTGAAAGCCACGTTGTAAAAGCTCCCCGTGCCGGGTCGTAGGTCTTGGCAGCGTATTCTACCGCAAAAAAGCCCTCTTGCTCGAAGTCGTCAGCAGTCATTCCGTGCGCGTCTGCAAGGTCTTTGTGTGAAGGATACCACTTCCAAAACAGGGTGTGAAGCAGCCCTTTATTAAGCTCCCACAGCTGCCCCAGCGCAAAGCTATTCCCGGATGCCGCCAGTTGGGCAAGAGCGATGTTGGTTGCCTGTTGTTCTGCTGCCGACATGATGAAACCCTCCGTCATACGAAAAAAGCACAGACTCAAGGAAACTTTTTCTTGTTTCCCTAAGCCTGTGCGGCATACCTTTCGGCGGTACTCAAATTTTGTATATTATACCATAAAACGTCAATTTTTGCAAGTTGTCAGGTAGAGCGCCTTTACGCCGTTCGGCGCTGTGCTGATGTGCTGCCGGACATTAGGCAGGCTCTGCAACAGTTCGGCACGGATGCGCTCAAAGGCGGCGCGTTCCTGTTCGGAATATGTAATTCTAATCTTCACAGGCGCCCTCCTTCAATTAAAATCAATCAAATCAAGGGATTCGGTCTGGATCTCATCTGTTAGCGTTCGCAGCATCTTCCCATACTCGTGCATACTGTAAGCAGAACTTTCCCGGTTCTCAATCATTGATGTCCCCAATACGTCTATGGTGCGGGCAATCCAGTAAATGCGTTCTGCCTGATCACGGGGCGACTTTTTTACGTTTATGTCAGGGCGGTTAAACATGGCAAAACTCTCCTTTGTGAAATTGTTAAAAAATTTATCGCGTTATTCACGATGACGAGGATTTATATTCGGCAACTAATGCCACCCATCGTTCCAGGATTTTGCAGTCAGCAATGCAACAGAGCCTTTTTCCGCAAGTCGTGCGCAATCATCGGCACACGTTGGTAAAAGGGCGGGATTTATAGGGGCTGCCTTTTGCCATTTATCGTAAAACCGTTCAAATTCTGCTCTCTTATATGCGCGCCCCTCGTCCGTCATATGGTTCAGTTCAAGCGCCGCTTGGTAGCTTCCCAACCAATCCCGTGCAACGGCAGGCAAGCACGAAAACATTTTGCTGTAGTTAAGCGGCGGTTCCCCATAATAACGAACCCGCGAAATCATCCTTTGGATGCAAAGCCAAGCGTCTGCGGAAGGAATTTCATACCGTGTTTGGATAGCTCGCAGTTGGTCGCACAAGTCTGCCAGCGTGACCGGAAAGCGGCAGACAGTGAACGCTTTCTGCATAGCTGCCTGCCCTGCATATGCAGGAACATCTGCCAGCTCTGCCGACCAGATGGCAATTTGTGTTGCAGCATTTTCATCCGTCAGCGGCTTTGCCGAATTGCTGTACATGGCAACATTCCAGCGCATTAAGGTGGTGACTTCATCGATGGTCATATTTTCCCTCCCAGCAAATCAAGGTTTCCGGCTTTCAGTTGGACGGCAACGCGGGACAATGTATCAGAGGCGGGTTCCTGTGCTGTCCGCTGCGTTTGTGGATGGCTATACTGTCCGGCACGGCGTATCCAATTACGGGCGGCAGCTTGCCAGTCCTTCATACAGGCTCTTCCGCCCACCTTCCAGCCGTTGGCTGTGAAGTAATCGACAAAGGATTTTGCCTCTGTCGCTGATGAACCTTGTCCGCAAAAATAAGTGACAGCTTCATCCTCAGACGGTGGTGTGAAGCGCGGGCGGGGCGGCTTGTCCGCCTTACTCTCGCTCTTTAAACTATCCTTTTCTACTCTAATCTTACCTAACCTGACCTGTGGAACCCGTTGGTATGTCGTTTTGGTTTCCGTTTGGTTTACCGCTGGTATACCAAGCTGTGCTTTCTCCTCCAGAAACTGCGTGGGGGTATATCGATCGGGGCGAATCTGATTATTTTTTCGCCAGTCAATAATGACCAAAACACCACTTTCAAACGGGCGGACAAAGCCTTTTGCAGCCAGAAGATTGAGGTCATCGGCGCTGCATCCGCACATTGCAGCGGTGCGCTTTGGCGATGCTACAAAGCCGTCATCGTCTGCCCGCATTCCCAGATGAAAGTAAAGAGCTTGTGTACTGCTTGGCATATCAAGAAAGCGGTCTGTATCGACCACGTCAAGGCTGAACATTCTGCGTCGCGCCATCACAGAACCTCCTTTGCGTCAAGTTCCAACTGCCCTAAGGGAACGCCCAACTTGCGGGCAACAGGGGTAAGCGCCGCAAGACCGTGTTTGCAGCGTGCAGCCTGAACGTGGTAGAAGGCTTGCATCTCACGTTGCGCAGCCTCCGGGTCATTGCTCGGCAGGAAATATCCACCACGCCCGCCGGGCTGGTACAGCACGACCTCGCCGCATTCCCTTGCCTGCATAATAAGACGGCGCAGTCCGCGCGGAGTTATCCCCATTGCAGCCGCCAGTACATCGGCGCAGATTGCGTTTTCACGCCCGTGTTTCAAAAAATCGACAACAGTCATTGAAATTTACCTCCAAATCTGATAGACTGAAGGCGGGAAGTTTGCAATGCAGTGCCTAGCACTATTTTTCCCGCCTGCCGTCTCGGTGTGCCAGCACCGGGGCGGCTTTTTCTGTTCATATCCCCACCCGGCGGATACCGGGCTGTTGCGTCGGCTCTGCGTCGCCATGCATCCATGCAGCAAGGCTCGATAAATTCACAAGCACCTTGCGTCCGCACCGGACGCTGCGCACCTGCCCCGTTTTGCAAAGCTGACGAATACGGTAGGCAGGAACGCCGGATTCAGCGGCAGCCTGTTGAATGGTTCCCATGTGGGGAAATTCAACGCTCAACATGTTCGGTCACCTCCTTTCCTGCTGCCTGCTCCTGCGCCATGCGCTCGGCACGTCGCTCCCACTGATTGACGGCATACTGTTTGCACCGTTCGCGGTTTTTACTGCGCCATTCGCGCATATACGCTGCGCGGGCTTTCTTGGCTGCTTCGGTCATCAAATTACCTCCTTGACACGTTCTAAGCAACAGACTATAATATAAATGTAAACGATAACAAACACAGAACAATTATCGTTAGTAGTATCATAGCAGAAAAATATGGTTATGTCACAGAAGTACGCATTTTTGTATTTGTACAGTAAAAATAAAATAATAAATATTGCGTATGGTATTTTTTAAGGAGAAGCAATGCGAAAGAAAGTATCTAAGGACTATATAAACGATGTGGAAAACTTCGATAAACTGCCTGTCTATAGTAAACGCATTCGCTATTATCTTGATGAAAAACACATTACTGCGAAAGAACTGAACCAAAAAGCGGGATTTTCATCACCAAACGTTGTTCCGAGTCTTATAAAAGGTGAACGAGAATTGTCTCTCGATGCAGCAAAAAAGCTGTGCTTGGTTATGAATGTTTCGCTCGACTACCTTACAGGGCTAACGGATGTTAAAACGAATGATGTACAAATCGTAGATATGTGCAAGACTACGGGATTAACAGAAAGAGCGATTGAATCAATTCTCTATGGGAATAACCCTAACTTTGCAGTTGGAGATGAAGAAGGGTTTTGTCAGTGGTTAGGAAGATTAGCGCTCAGCGACTTTATTGAAGAAAACTATAGTATAGGAGAGAATAGCATATTCTGGCATATATCAAAAGCGTACCAACACAGTGGTGAAGCGTGCAATATTCTACTACGCACATCTGGCAAAGGAGCATTTCAAAATACATCCGCGCGCGGGAAATCCTGTACAGAAATGCAACAATATGAAATCTCAATATATTTTGCGCAAAAATTATTTGCTGAATGGTTGGATAATTTCTGTAGAAAGACAAACGGAAGTAAGCGATATGAGGATTTATGGAGAAGGTCTGTTGACGAAACAAGTAACGAATTAGACCTTTTAAGCGCTAAAGAGCGAATAGACAGACAGATCGAATGGCTAAAAGAATTACGAGACGAGGTGGATGACGATGGCGAACATAACGAAACGCAAAAATAAAGACGGCTCTGTCTCCTACCGCATCAAAGTATCCGCCGGGATTGCCGCAGATGGTCGGTACGTCTACCGTTCGGCAACGTTTACACCGCCGCCAAAGCTGACCGCACGGCAAGAGGCGAAAGCCGTGCAGGAGTTCGCGGACGACTTTGAACGACGTGTTCAAGACGGTCTGTTTACCGCGAACGATTTAACGGTGGACGGTCTTGCCGAACGCTGGATGAGTGACTACTGCGAAAGACAACTAAAAGCATACACGGTGGACGGGTACAGAAAACTGATGCCTCGTGTGTCTGCTGCGCTGGGGCATATCAAGCTGTCGAAACTGCGTCCCGGTCACATTCAGGAATTTTACAGCCAGTTGGCACAGCCTGGTGTTCGGGAGGACTCCAAGTACAGGGCGCGGGCAGCGTTTGTGGAAGCCTTTCCCAAAGGTACACGGCAAGCGCTGCGGCAAGCCGCCGGAATTTCGGAGCGAACGCTGTCGGAGGCAATGGCAGGACGCAATGTTTCCAAGAGAACTGCCGAGAAAATAGCCGGTGCGGCGGGCTGGGCGTTTACCAGAGCCTTCATCTGCTCCGGCGGCGATACGCTCAGCGCAAACAGTCAGCGACATTATCATTTAATGCTTTCATCCATGTTCAGCACGGCGGTGCGATGGCAGCTTATGGATGAAAACCCTTGCGATCGTGTCACGCCGCCCAAGCTGGATGAAATCGACGTGGAGTTTTTGGACGAGCTGCAAATTGCCACCTTGCTGGAGGCGTTGCGGGATGCGCCTGTGCAGATGTCTGTAATTACGCAGATCGCCTTATTTACGGGCGCCCGGCGGGGCGAAATCTGCGGCTTGCGCTGGTCGGATATAGATTTAGATGCCGGTGTGTTGGCAATCAACCGAAACCTTGCGTATATCCCGCACAAGGGAATGATTTTCGACTATCCCAAAACGAAAAAAAGCCGTCGCTGCATAAGGCTGAGCGACGACTGTATAGAACTGCTGCGGGATTATAAGCAGTGGCAAATGCGGGAGCGCATCAAGGTGGGTACTTATTGGCAACGGGAAATCATGGTGGAAGGAGGCAAGCAGGTAAAGAACGATCTGCTGTTCACCAAGCAGGACGGAAAACCGCTTGACCCGAACAAGGTTTCTTCGTGGTTTCCTGAATTCTTGCGGGAGCATAACCTGCCGCCGTGCCGCTTTCATAGTCTGCGCCATTCCAATGCGGCGCTGCTGATTGCGGCACACGTCCCGGCAACAACGGTTGCGGGACGATTGGGTCATGCGCAGGTTTCTACGACCACAAACATCTATGCCGCTATGATTCGTTCGTCTGATGCGGCGGCAGCGGATGCACTGGGCAGCGTTTTTGAAAGGATTCGCCAGCGGCAAAATATAGGGTGAAAAAGCTGTTTTGAAAAGATTTATGCCCAAATTATGACCATTCGCGTCAAAACCAACTTGAATATAGGCAAAAAGAAAGCCCCGACGCATCGTGTTTTCAACGATGTATCGGGGCTTTTCACTTGGAGCTGGTGGCCGGACTTGAACCGGCGACCTGCTGATTACGAATCAGCTGCTCTACCAACTGAGCCACACCAGCACAACAATAATAGTATACTGGATTTTTGGCACAAGTCAAGGGGAAACGGGGCAAAAGTTGAAAAAATATTCTGGGTGGGATACTTTTGTTCATGACGACCAAAAAGGTTACAATCATCCCCTGCGTGGATTTTAACATGCAGGAGGTTAAAATTTTGTGCAACATTCATAGTTTATTTTCGACAAAACTGTGCTATAATTCAAATTGAAAGATTATGGCTATCTGTAATCTTTTACCACAAAAACCGCAAAAACAGGCGTAGAAGCGTGCGGGCTGGCCCGGCGGCTGACGCCTGGCTGCACAGGAGGTACCATATTGGCCGAAAAATCAGTCGAATTAGACAGCATCGAACTGGCCGCCGCCATTTTTGGCAACTGTGACCAGAACGTAAAACTGCTGGAAAATGAGTTCCACGTCACGGCGGTCTGCCGCGGCTCCCTGTTAAAGTTTACCGGTGAGCCAAAAGACGTGGAAGCTGCTGTGCATGCAGTGGACGGCATGGTGACCCTGATGCAGAACCACACCCCGCTGGAGGAACAGACGGTGCGCTACTGCATCAGCCTGGCCCGCGGCGGCGAGGAAAAGCGCCTGCGGGAACTGAACGATGATTTTGTCGCCGTTACCGCCAAAGGCCGCCCCATCCACCCCAAAACGCTGGGCCAGAAAGAGTACCTCTCCGCCATCCGCGCCAACTCCATCACCTTTGGCGTGGGGCCTGCCGGTACGGGCAAAACCTACCTGGCTGTGGCCATGGCGGTCAAGGCGTTCAAGTCAAAAGACGTCAGCCGCATTATTTTGACCCGCCCCGCCGTGGAAGCGGGGGAGAAGCTGGGCTTTCTGCCCGGCGATTTGCAAAATAAGGTGGACCCCTATCTGCGCCCGCTGTATGACGGCCTGTTTGACCTGCTGGGGGCGGAAACCTTCCAGAAGCTGGTGGAAAAGCAGGCCATTGAGGTGGCCCCGCTGGCCTACATGCGCGGCCGCACGCTGGACGATGCCTTTATCATCCTGGATGAAGCCCAGAACACCACCCCCGAACAGATGAAGATGTTCCTGACCCGCATGGGCGTGGGCAGCAAAGTGGTAGTGACGGGCGATGTGACCCAGGTGGACCTGCCGGAAAAGACCCGAAGCGGCCTGGTGGATGCCCTGCATATATTAAAGGGGATTGACGGCATTGCGCAGGTTTACCTGACCGAAAAGGACGTTGTGCGCCACCGCCTGGTACAGCAGATCGTAAAAGCCTACGAGCGCGCCGCCCAGCCGCCCAAGCGGGCCCCGCAGGCCAAGCCGGAAACGGCAAATGCGTAACGGATCAAATGCGTAACGGATAGAGTATAAAAATAAAAATGATTTATAAACGGTGCCCAACCGCACCGAACAAAAGCACAGTCAGGAGGCAGATTTCCTATGTCTAACAAAGTATTGATCACCAATGAGCAGAACGCGGTCAAAGTTCCTTCGGGGCTTCGCATCCTAATCCGCCGCAGCTGCAATGCGGTGCTGGAATACGAAAACTTTGACGGCCCGGCAGAGATCAGCGTGACCTTTGTGGATAACGCCCGCATCCACGAGCTGAACAAGCAGTACCGGGATAAGGATGCCCCCACCGATGTGCTCAGCTTCCCCATGGCAGAAAACGGGGAGTATGATGTCGACGAGGACAACGGCTGCAAAATTCTGGGCGATATCGTGATTTCTATGGAGCGCGCCATGGAACAGGCCGAACTGTACGGCCACAGCCTGCAGCGCGAAGTTGCCTATCTGACGGTACATTCCATGCTGCACCTGCTGGGCTATGACCATGAATCCAGCGGGCTGGAAGCGGTACGTATGCGCGAAAAAGAGGAAGCTGTTCTGATGCAGCTGGGCCTGCCGCGCACCGTCAGCTACACCAACGACGAAGTGTGAGCTGTACATGAAGCCCAAGAAAAAGAATCGCATGCTGACGGACCTTGCCCGGTTTGGGCACGGCTTTGTTTACGCATGGCACGGCATCTGCGCAGCTGTTTTGGAGGAACGCAACTTCCGCTTCCACCTGTGTGCGGCACTGTATGTATTTGCCGCGGCGCACATGGCGCACATTGACGCCACCGGCGTGGCGCTGCTGGCCATCTGCGTGTTTATGATGCTTGGCATGGAGCTGATGAATTCCGCCGTGGAGCGCGCAGTAGATAAGCCGGATACCACCCACTGGTGGAGCGCCGGTGCCGCCAAAGATATGGCGGCTGGAGGTGTACTGGTCACAGCGTTTGGTGCGGTGGTCGTGGGCATCTGCCTGTTTGGCAACGCGGCTGCTCTGAACGCCATCTGGACCAGCGTGACGGCGACGCCGCTCAGCACGGCGCTTTGGGTGCTTTCGCTGGTGCTGGCCTACCTGTTCACCTTCCGCCTTGGCAAGCAGGAACAGGTCAAAACCCCAAAAGAAAATAAAACCGAAGAAAAATAAGGCCCGGCTGCCCAACCGTGCAGCACGGGTGAACCCAACCGGGCCAAATAGCCCGCAGATTGCAGCAGATTGAAAGAGAAGGTACGAATGCAGAAGAACCACAATGAACCTGAAATGCCCTCCAGCGTGTTTGTGGCCCTTGTGGGCCGCCCCAACGTGGGCAAATCCAGCCTGACAAACCACCTGGTTGGCGAAAAAGTTGCCATCGTGACCCAAAAGGCACAAACGACCCGCAACCGTATTACCGGCATCATCACCAAGGGACCGGTACAGTATGTGCTGCTGGATACCCCTGGCATCCATAAGCCGCGCAACCGGCTGGATTCCCGCATGACCCAGACCGCCGCCGCCAGCCTGAAGGATGTGGATGTGACCCTGATGCTGTTTGAGCCTACCGGGGAATTTACCGAATCCGAGCTTGGCATGGTGGAAGCCCTGCGCAAAGCAGGCCCGGCGATCGCGGTCATCAACAAGGTGGACCTGCTGAATGATTTTGCTGCGCTGGAAGCCCGCAAAAAGCAGGTGGAAGAGTTCGGTATTTTTGATGCGATCGTCACCGTTTCCGCCAAGGATGGCACCGGCTGTGAAGAATTGTTCCCGCTGCTGAAGCAGTACGCCAACCCCGGCCCGCATTACTTTGACGACGACGCTTTTACCGATATGCCGGAAAAAGAGCTGGTGGCCGAGCTGGTGCGCGAAAAAGCCCTGCTGTTCATGCGGGAAGAAATCCCCCACGGCATTGCCGTTACGGTGGAAAGCTTCAAAGAACGCCCGGACAGCGATTTGATCGACATCAGCGTGGAGATTTGCTGCGAGCGTAAAAGCCATAAGGGCATGATCATTGGCAAGGGCGGCCAGATGCTGAAAAAGATTGCCTCCGCCGCCCGCATGGACTGCGAGGAACTGCTGGGCGCCCGCGTGAACCTGCAGTGCTGGGTAAAGGTGCGTGAGGACTGGCGCGATAACGATCGCCTGCTGGATAACCTCGGTTTTGCAAAGCCGTAACAGCGGGGAGACTGCGCGAACCCTGTCCAACCACACGGTTGGACAACTTTTCCACGCATGGATCGGTATGATGGTGGCAAGCTAATCCGTAAAGGGGGCGGGCCATCATGCCAGGAAATGCTGAAACCGACGGAATCCGCGCCGCACAGTGGCAGAAATTTGCTGCCAGCGGCAGTATTTATGATTACCTTGATTACCGCAGCACTGCGCCGCAGGGCATAACCACGGGGGAAAACAATGCAGATCAACACAATGGGGCTTGTCCTGCGTGCGGTCCGGGTGGGCGAAGCCGACCAGATCCTGACAGTGCTGACACCGGGTAACGGGGTGCTGTCAGCATCCGCCCGCGGCAGCCTGCGGCTGAAAAACAAGCTGTTCAGTGCCTGCGGGCTTTTCTGTTATTCAGAATTTGCCATTACATTGGGCCGCAAAACCAATTTTATTGACAGCGCCGCTGTCAGCAAGGTGTTCCACGGGTTAAGCAAAACCGTGGAAGGCACCGCCCTGGCAGCCTATCTTTCGGAGCTGACCATCACGCTGGCGCCGGAGCCGCCGGAATCGGCGGACTGCCTGCGCCTGCTGCTGAACACCCTGTACATGACTGCTGAGCAAAAACGCCCGCTGCGCCAGCTGAAAGCCATCTATGAAATGCGCACTATGACCCAGGCGGGGTACATGCCGGGGGTGCTGGCCTGCGATGTATGCGCCCGGTATGACGGCTGTGATTTTTACCTGGATCCGGTAGCGGGCCGTCTGCTGTGCGCCGACTGCGCCGCCAAAGAGCACCGCGCCCCCAACCTGGACCCCGGTGCACTGTATGCGCTGCGGCATATCTGTTTGGCAGAAGATGCCAAACTGTTCAACTTTACCCTGACAGACCAAAGCCAGCGCCGCCTGGGCCGTGTGTGTGAACAGTATGTGGCGGCTCACCTGGACTATCAGCCCAAAAGCCTTGAATTTTTGCACGGTGTGCTGGAATAACCGTGCACGATAGATGATACGATAAAACAAGATTTTTGACCCATCTGACCCAACAGGAGTAACCAATTTATCTATGGACGTTTCCTACCGTACAACCCTGGAACTGGATAAAATTATTGCCCGTGCGGTGCAGCTGTGCACCTGTGCGGAAACCAAAGAGATGATGCGCGCCATTGAGCCGTTTGCCACAACGGAGGAGGAGCGCTACGCCCTGGCCCAGACCAACGCCATCAACGCCCTGCTGCTGAAAAACGGCAGCCCGCGCTTTGGCGCTGTGCATGAAGTGCGCCGCGTGGTGGCCCATGCGGCCAAGGGCGGCATTCTTTCGATGGGCGAGCTGCTGGAAATTGCTGCAGCGCTGCGCAATTTTTCCGGCCTGGCCCAGTGGTACGGCCTGACCGACCACGATATGCTGCCCACCGATGACCTGTTCTTTGCCCTGGCTCCTCAGCCGGTGCTGGAAAAGCAGATCGGCGAGTGCATCATTTCGCCGGAAGAAATGGCCGATACCGCCTCCGTTACCCTGCGCGACCTGCGCCGCAAGATCCGCGCGACGGAGGACAGCATCCGCACCAAGCTGGATGCCATCATCAAAAACTCTACCACCAACAAATTTTTGCAGGATGCTGTGGTTTCCATCCGCAACGGCCGCTATGTTGTGCCGGTTCGTGCCGAGTACCGCGGCGAAGTCGGCGGCGTCATCCACGATGTTTCCTCCACTGGCTCCACCGTGTTTGTGGAGCCCACCGCTGTGGTGGAAGCCAACGCCCGCATTATGCAGCTGCACGCCCAAGAGCAGGAGGAAATCACCCGCATTCTGACGGCGTTCTCCGGCCAGGTGGCATCGCTGGAGCCGCAGTTCAGCTACAGCTATGACGCTATGCTGCAAATTGACCTACTGCTGGCCAAAGCCCGCCTTGCGGTGGAGCAGAACGCCTTTATGCCGCAGGTGAACGATAGCTGCCGCTTTGCACTGAAAAAAGCCCGCCACCCGCTGATCGACAAGAAAAAGGTCGTGCCTGTGGATATTGCCCTGGGCGAAAAATATGATACCCTTGTCATCACCGGCCCCAACACCGGCGGCAAAACCGTCAGCATCAAAACGGCCGGCCTGCTGAACGCGATGGCCCAGCACGGCTTCTTGATCCCGGCGCACGAAAGCAGTACCGTCTGCCATTTTGATGAATACCTGGTGGATATCGGCGATGAACAGAGCATTGAACAGAGCCTGTCCACCTTCTCCGGCCATATGAAGCGGATCACCGGCATTCTGGAGCTGGCCGGCCCCGATACCCTGACCCTGATCGACGAACTTGGTGCCGGTACCGACCCGGCAGAGGGCGCGGCACTGGCCGTCAGCATTCTGGAAAGGCTGCGTAAGCAGGGCACCCTGCTGATGGCCACCACCCACTACGCCGAGCTGAAAATTTACGCGCTGGAAACCCCTGGCGTGGTGAACGCCAGCTGTGAGTTTGATGTGGAAAGCCTGGCCCCCACCTACAAGCTCAGCGTGGGCGTGCCCGGTAAGTCCAACGCGTTCCTCATCAGTGCCAAGCTGGGCATTCCGGAAAGCGTCATCGATGCCGCCCGTAATCATATGTCCAACGATGATAAGCGGCTGGACAGCGTTCTGGCCCAGCTGGATGATTTGAAACTGCAGCTGAAAGCCGCTGAGGACGAAGCCGAAAAGGCCCGCTATGAAGCAGAGCATGCCCTGGAAAGCGCCGAGAAAAAGCGTGATGCCCTGATCAAACAGGGCGAGGAAGAGCTGGAAGCCACCCGCCGCAAAGCCCATGAGCTGATGCAGGGTGTGCAGAACCAGGCATATGCCCTGACGGACGAGCTGCGCCGCATCCAGAAAGATGAAAAGACCAATGCCGCCGCCCGTGCTGTGCGCGCCCGCGAAATTGCCCGCAAGGATACAGAGCAGCTGCTGAACCGTACCGAGAAAAAGCAGCCCAAGCGCCAGTTTGTACCGCTGAAAGAGGTCAAGCCCGGCCAGGAGGTCGTGATCGCGGAGCTGGACCAGCACGCCGTGGTGCTTTCCCGCCCGGACAAAAACGGCATGGTGGAAGTGCGCGCCGGTATTTTGAAAACCAAGGTCCCCCTGACCGGCCTGTGCGCCCCTGATAAGATGGATAAGCGCACCCAAAAGCAGGAACCGCCGCGCACCCGCACCCGCGTGGAGCTGAACCACGACCGCAAGTCCAGCATGGAGCTGAACCTGCTGGGGTACACCGTGGAGGAAGCCCTGGCCGAAGTGGACCGCTTCTTGGACCACGCCATGCTCAGCAACCAGAACACCGTGTATATCATCCACGGCAACGGCACCGGCGCGCTGCGCAACGCCATCCAAAAGCACCTGCGCACCCACCGCGGGGTCAAATCCTTCCGCCTTGGCCGCTATGGTGAGGGCGAGAGCGGTGTGACCGTTGTGGAACTGAAATAACGGCGGATTTGCTTCAAAATTGAACAAAAGCGGGTACGCTGTGAAATAATCTAGTACATTTTCCCGCATTTATCTATAGCACACGCCGCCCGCGCGTGCTATTCTATTATTAAGGGCAATACCGCATAATTCTAAGTGCCGATACGGCGAGCAAGGTGCGGCAGCTGCTAAGCCAAAAGCGCAGATAATACTGGATGCTGCAAAGGTG
>OLOQ01001398.1_pt1 | contig 23436 bp, 18 predicted proteins | sample 1673101 | NCBI WGS metagenome assembly OLOQ01 (sample SAMEA3136754, study PRJEB25190) | human gut metagenome | biome: human gut; feature: human-associated habitat; material: faeces | place: Austria | collected 2013 | reverse complement strand
TCCGGCATTGCGATCTCAAAAATGGTTCCGGTATAATAAGACATGCCTCTTACCAGCGTAGCGTCGAACACGATCTCGAAATCGGAAGCCTTCGTCGCTCTCACGCTGTCCATGATCTCTCTGAGACTCTGGGCGATCTCCGGCTCTAAGAATCCTTCCAGCGTATCTGCCAGATAAGCCACACCGTCCTCGGCACTTTCCAGTCCCTTGAACAGTTCCAGATACTTGTCTACGCATGCCTTGTCAAAACCGTTCTCCAAAAGCTCAGCTTCCACGCCTTCCAGACCGATCTTGTCCATTTTATCCAGCGTGATAAATACACTGTCATAGGACTCTTCAGGGAATCCGCTGTAAGCAGCCATTGCCTTCAGGATACGACGCTCATTGATACGGATCTGGAAATTTTTGAAGCCCAGTTTGCCCAATGTCGTGGTCGTAGCCAGGATCAGTTCGATCTCTGCTAAGTTAGACGGCTCACCGAGAATATCGATATCACACTGCATAAACTGACGGTAGCGTCCTCTCTGCGGACGGTCTGCACGCCATACATTTCCCATCTGAAGTGCTTTGAACGGGGACGGAAGCTCGTTTGCGTTGTTGGAATAGTAACGGCAGAGCGGAACGGTCAGGTCATAACGCAGGCCGCTGTCTACGAGATCGTTTTCTTTCTCAGCGGTCTCGAGTTTCAGCTTCTCTCCTCTTTTTAAGATCTTGAAAATCAGTTTCTCATTCTCGCCGCCCTGTTTGCTGTTCAGGTTTTCGATGTGCTCCACGCATGGGGTCTCCATGGAGGTAAAGCCGAAGGTTCCGTAAGTTTCCTTGATCAGACGGATCACGTAGTCACGGATTGCCATTTCTTTCGGTAAAATATCTTTCATTCCGGTAACCGGTTTCTTCTTTAATGCCATTTTCTGTTTTCTCCTTTATGATTTCCTGGATCAATTCATCGACATCAGAAAGCTCGATCGCTTTCCGGCTGCCGCTGTGGATCACTCTCTGAAATGCCAGGAACATTTTCAGATCGAAATTTTTGACTTCTTCTGTCATAAGCTCCATCGCCTGTTCCCGCGTAAACGCACTCCGGTACGGGCGGTCGGAGGTCAGCGCGCAGTACACATCACAGATGCGTAAGATACGCGCCCCAAACGGAATCTTTTCTCCCGCCAGATTGGCCGGATACCCGGTTCCGTCATAATTTTCATGGTGATACAGAATACTCTCCAGCACAAAATCGGAGTAGCCGCGTCCCTGCAGGAGTTCATAGCCCAGTGTGGAATGGGTCCGCACAAAGCGCATCTCCTCGACGACGAGCGTATCCTGTTCTTCTACGTAATTCTCCAGTACAATCTTTCCGATATCGTGGAGAACGCCCGCTTTTGCAAGCTCATAGCAGATTTCTTTCTCATACCCAAGTTCCCGCGCAAGATCGTAAGCTAAATTGCTCACTTCCATGCCATGGATGAGCTGCTCGGTCAGGGTATAGCGCAGCATGTGAAGCTGCTGACTGGAATTTTCTTTCATTTTGGCAGATACTTCTCCATTCCGATACGCTTTCTCTCGATCATTTCATCGATACGCTCCACGTAGTTTTTCAGATCCTTCACGTTCTCCACCCGCTCAATGCGCTCTCCGTGTTCAAACACGAATTTCGTGGACGCTCCGGCTCCCGCGGCCAGAATGGACTGTTTTTCCTCCATAATGAGGATGTTGTAGATGCCTGCTTTTCCTTCACGGGAGTAGCCGACATTCTCAAAGTTACCCGCCATATTTTTCTGGCGGTACATGTAATACGGTCCCATCTCCATGCGGTGTGCGCTGTCCATCGTCATTTTCATGATCTCGGCAGAGTTTTCAAACGAGATCTCCTGATATTTGTCTTTGAACAGGTTGAGTCTCGTTGCACGCTTTAACGCAAGGGAATGGACGGTCAGGGAATCCGGATTCAGCGCTTCCACTTTTTCCAACGTATGCGCCACTTTTTCCTTGTCCTCACCCGGCAGACCGACGATCAGATCCATGTTGATGTTGTCAAATCCAAGGGAACGCGCCATGCGGAACTTCTCCTCGATCTCCTCCACGGTATGGTGGCGTCCGATCAGATCCAGCGTTTCCTGGTTCATGGTCTGTGGATTGATCGAAATACGGGTGACCGGGAATTTGCGGATGGCTTTTAAGACCTCCTCATTGATCGTATCCGGCCGTCCTGCCTCCACGGTGAACTCCTGCACCTGCTCCATCGGGAAGAGCTCTGTCACTTTCGTGAGCAGGCGCTCCATCTGTGCCGCATTCAGCGTGGTCGGCGTACCGCCTCCGATGTAGATCGTATCAAGGGTGTAATCCTTCATGTTCTCACTGATAAAGATCAGTTCTTTGATCAGTGCATCGAGATACGGATCTACCATATGCTCCCAGCGGCTTAACACATGGGAGCCGAAGGAACAGTACAGGCAGATGCTCGGACAGAACGGGATGCCGATGTACAGGCTGTAACCGTGTTCGTAGTCGATCGTCTTTAAAATGTCCTTTTCCCGGTTGGCAATCGTGATCGCAAGTGCCGTCTTTTCCGGGCTGGTGTAGTAAGTTTCGCGCATGTATTTCGCAATCTCTACATTTGTTTTGCCCTCTTCCAGCATCTTCATCGGAATTTTCGTCGGACGGATGCCGGTGAGATCGCCCCATGGAAGTTCTTTGCCGCTCACTTCGGAAAGCGTGCGGTATACCATCCGTTTCAGGACATTTTTCGTTTCATGGCGGTCTTTTTCATATTCCACCGCCTCACACGCGGCAGAAAGCTCTTCGTGCTTCTCATTTTCTATGGAAAAGCAGATCTGGTCTGCCGCGTACAGGATCTTATCATAATATGCAAATTCCCCGTCCGGCGCCCCATCCTCTTCGTACCATGAGGTAATCTCACAGCCCGGATAGAATGCCTTGATCAGGGAATACACATCGTATTCAAAATCTTTTCTATTAAAACAAAGGCTGATATTAAGCAAGGGGATTGTACCTCTTTTCATGTTCAATCGTAGTTTCATCGTTGTGGCCCGGATACACGGTCACATCCCCGGGAAGCTCTTTTAACAGGCGCTTGACCGACGCGATCAGCTCTCTGCCGGAGGATGTCGGGAAGTCGTATCTTCCGTAGGACTCGCAGAACAGCGTATCACCGGAAAAAAGTGTTTTCGCTGCCGGAATATAGTAGCAGACACCGCCTGCCGTGTGCCCCGGTGTCGCAAGAACGTGGATTTCAAAATCTGCGAGATGCAGCACATCGCCCTCTTTTACGGTTTTGTCCGCCTGCATCGTGTACGGTTTGCTCCAGAGCCCGGAAAGATTTTCCTTTGGATTCCCCAGCAGGTGCTGCTCTTTTTCATGGACATAGACCGGGATATGGTATTTTTTCCGCAGCGCATCCGCTGCCAGCATATGGTCGAAATGGCCATGGGTCAGCAGAATGGCCTCCGGGTCGCCGTCGATCTCGTCGATCTGGCGTTCAATCTCCAGCGGCGAATCGCCCGGGTCCACGATCAGCACCTTCTGGCTGTCCGGATTTTCCACAACGTAGCAGTTTGTCGAGAGCATTCCAAGTGCCCGGTAATTTACCTTTATCATACGCTTTTCTCCTTTTTATCCTCTCGATCTCTGAATATCGATCACGCTCTCCACCTGGCGCACCTTCTCGATGATGCTGTTCAGCTCTTCGTTGTTGTGCACGTCGAACGTCACATCGATGGAAGCCGTTCCCTGCTTGCTCGTTCTCACGTTCATCGCCGCAAGGTCGATCTTCCGCTCGGTAAAGATCTTGGAGATATCCACCAGAAGACCGGTACGGTTGTTTGCGTAAACGCTGATCTCCACGGTATAGAGAGAGCCGCCGTTGTCCTCTGCCTGCCATTCAGCATCAATGAGGCGCGCCCGCTCAGATTCCGGCAGATTCAGGACATTGACACAGTCGGTGCGGTGAATGGTCACGCCGCGTCCTCTTGTGACAAAGCCCACGATCTCATCGCCCGGGATCGGATTGCAGCATTTGGAGAAGCGAACTGCCACATCGTGGATACCGCGCACGACGATGCCGCCCTTGCTCTTTCCAACCGGCAGAACTTTCTCTCCGGATGCCGCCTCGAGCACCTGCTCGTCGGTGATCTCTTTTTTATGCTGCTTTTCGTACGTCTCAATCAGCTTGTTGAGGACCTGGCCCTCTTTTAAGCCGCCGTGGCCGATGGCCGCAAGAACGGAATCCCAGTCGCGGAAGCCGTACTTTCTCATGACAGCCTCTTCGTACATCGGTTTCGTATAGATTCCAAGATTTTTGCCCTTCAGCTTTGCATAGTTGGTGAGCATTTCCTTGCCTTTGACGATGTTGTCCGTCTTGTTCTGCTGGCGGAACCACTGGTTGATGCGGCTCTTTGCCTGGGAACTCTTCGCAATTTTCAGCCAGTCGCGGCTCGGTCCCTTGGAGTTCTGCGAGGTGATGATCTCGACGCGGTCTCCGTTGTGAAGTTCCGTCTCGATCGGCACGAGTTTTCCGTTGACCCTCGCTCCGACCATCTTGTTGCCGACCGCACTATGGACGGAGTAAGCAAAGTCGATGGCACAGGAGCCGACCGGAAGCGTTTTGACATCGCCCGCCGGGCTGAAACAGTAAACATTGTCGGCAAACAGGTCGAGATCGCTCTTTAAGAGGTTCATGAACTCATGGTTGTCCGCCATGTCCTGCTGCCACTCCAGAATCTGGCGCAGCCAGGTCAGTTTTTCCTCTTCCTGCTCCGGTCCCGGTTTCTTGCCGTCGGAGGCCTCTTTGTATTTCCAGTGTGCAGCGATACCGTATTCTGCAATCCGGTGCATCTCATAAGTACGGATCTGAATCTCAAACGGCTGTCCGCTCGGTCCGATCAGGGTTGTATGCAGGGACTGGTAACGGTTTGGCTTCGGCATCGCAATGTAATCTTTGAAACGGCCCGGGATCGGCGTGTACATTTCATGGATGACACCGAGCGCTGCATAGCAGTCTTTGACGGATTCCACGATGATGCGGACCGCAAAGAGGTCATAGATCTGATCCAGCGTCTTGTGCTGGTTGACCATCTTTTTGTAGATGCTGAAAAAGTGCTTGATTCGTCCGTTGACATCTGCCTCAATGCCGGCCTGGTGGATATGACGGGTCACCTCTTTTACGATCGCATCGACAAACTCCTGCCGCTGCTCCCGCTTCATGCTGACCTTCTGCACCAGTTCATAGTACGCATCCGGCTCCAGATATTTCAGAGAAAGGTCATCGAGTTCGACCTTGATCTTGGAAATACCGAGGCGCTGTGCGATCGGGGCATAGATATCCATCGTCTCACGCGCTTTTTTCTTCTGCGTCTCCGGCGACCAGTACTGTGCGGTCCGCATGTTGTGCAGACGGTCCGCCAGTTTTACCAGAATAACGCGGATATCCTTTGCCATCGCAAGGAACATCTTTCTCAGGTTTTCTGCCTGCTCCTCGACCTTATCCGCAGAATATTTCAGCTGTGCCAGCTTCGTGACACCGCTTACAATCAGGGACACCTCCGGGCCGAACTCCTCGGTCAGCTCTTCTTCGGTCATGACGGTATCTTCGACAACGTCGTGCAGAAGGCCTGCCGCGATCGACTCCTTGTCGAGCTCCAGATCTGCCAGGATAATTGCCACACAGAGCGGATGGATGATGTACGGTTCCCCGCTCTTTCTTTTCTGGTCCTTATGTGCATCCGCTGCCACGCGGTATGCTTTTTCGATCAGGGAAATATCGTCCGATGGATGATATTTTTTCACAGAAGCGATCAATTCCCCGTATAATTCCTCCGGACTTGTAAAATCGTCCGTCTTGCGGATTCTGGCTTCTGCCGCCGCCACATCCTTCTTTAATTCTTCTTCACTGATTCTTTTCTCTTCTTCCATATGTATCCTCCGCTCTCATGATTAACCCCTGCGTTTCGTTGGATACGTTATTTGCCATCGTAACGGATGACAGATTTTACATCATATTTTGCCAGTTTTTCGCGTCCTTTTAAGCCGGCAAGCTCCATCAGGAACACGATTCTGGTTACTTCGCCGCCGAGGCGCTCGATCATTTTTGCACAGGCTTCCACGGTACCGCCGGTTGCAATCAGGTCGTCGATGATGACTACCTTCTGGCCCGGTTTGATGGAGTCTTTGTGCATCTCGATCGTTGCGCTGCCGTACTCCAGGTCATAGCTCTCCTCGACGGTCTCCAGAGGAAGTTTTCCTTTTTTACGGATCGGCACGAACGGTTTGTGCAGATTGTAAGCAATCGGCATACCGAAAATGAAGCCGCGGGACTCGGTTCCGCAGATTACATCACAGTCTACTTCTTCTACAAAATGCTGCATCTCATCTATGGCAAGCTGCAGTCCGTCTGCGTCCTGCAGGATACTCGTTACATCTCTGAAAATAATACCCGGTTCCGGGAAATCCGGAATACTTCTTACGTAATCCTCTACTTTTTTCATAAAATATTCCTCCGTTTCGTCAAGGTTTGACAATTCACCTTACAGTATAGCATCAATATTCTTCTGCGTCAATTTTGTTTCCGATAGAAAACAGGGCAGAAAAATCAGGTATTTGCGGCTTTTCTGCATCTTTAAAAATAACTCTGGATATTGATCTGTAATTTGTCGCGTCCGTTCCACGTATCGATCGACGGATAGTACGCTACCGAGAGGGTCGGATGTGCATCCACGTATGCGGCGAACGCTTCTCCCTCGCCGAAATAGACACCATCCATCTGGTATCCGCCCGCATCGGCAAGCTGTACTTTCACCACGTTTCTATTCTTTCCAAAAATGCGGTAATTTAATACAGTCAGTCCTTTCTGTGCGAACAGCGGTTTCGTGTTGCCTTTTCCGAACGGCTCCAAGAGACTTAACTGGCGGATCAGATTTTTGGTGATGTAGGTGATCGGCATCGGCACATCGATCACGACTTTTTCGACGAAATCCTCTTCCGTCAGCGTGGAATTATCGTTCAGTGCCCGGCGGAACGGTTCGATCATCTCCTCTCCTGCGAGGGAAAGGCCCGCAGCCATCGGGTGGCCGCCGAATTTCGTCATCAGTTCTTTGCATTTGCAGAGCTCCTCATACATCGAATACGCTTCGATCGAGCGGCCGGAGCCCTTGACGCCCTCCTCACTTCTGGTGAGTACGAAGGATGGTTTGTGGAAGTGCTCCCGCAGGCGACCTGCGATGATTCCGGCAAGGCTCTCGTGGCAGTCCGGCAGATAGACGACGAGGACTTTGTCGTTCTGCAGCGGGGAGGTTTCCACGAGCTCGATTGCTTTTGCCTCACCCTGGCGCGTCAGCTCTTTGCGGCTTTCATTCAGGTCTTTCAAGTCCCCGGCAAGCTTTGCGGCCTCCTCACGTGTCTTTGCGCAGAGCAGTTTTAACGAATGCTCCGCCGTGTCAAGCCGTCCCGATGCGTTGATGCACGGGCCGAGAACGAAGCCAATGTGATACGGTGTCACGTTTTCCGCCTCGATGCCCTGCACACGGATCAGCTCCTGCAGGCCGAGGTTCTGCGTTTTATGGAGCGCCCGAAGGCCGGCTTTTACAAAAATCCGGTTTTCTCCCTGCAGATCCATCACATCACCGATCGTCGCAATGGCGACAAATTCCAGAAAGCGGAAGCTGTGCTCCTTTGGAATACCTGCTTTTGCCTCCATCGTCTGGATCAGTTTCCATGCGACGGCCGCACCGCAGAGGCCCGGAAATGGATAGGAACAGTCTTTCTGTTTCGGATTGACAACCGCGTCCGCCGGCGGCAGGATGTAGCGGCGTTCTCCGTTTTCATCCTCCTCAAACGGAACCTCGTGGTGGTCCGTCACAACAACCGTCATGCCGAGCTCTTTTGCCAGACGGATCTGACTGCTCGCCGCGATGCCGTTGTCACAGGTGACGATCGTGTCCCGCCCCTCATCCACGGCAAACTGCACAAGATGCTCATTTAAGCCGTATCCGTCTGCAATCCGGTCCGGGATACGCACATCCACATCGGCACCGAGATCTTTTAAGCCGGTCAGCAGAATATACGTTGCCGTAACACCGTCGATGTCGTAGTCCCCGATGATGCGGATCGGCTTTTTCTCCCGGATTTTTTCTGCGATCAGATCTGCCGCGCGCTCCATATCCTTCATCAGCAGCGGATCGTGGAGCTGCTCCAGATCACCGAAGAGATACTCTTCGATCTCTTTCTCCCCGGTCACATCCCGGTTCCGGATCAGGCGGGCAATGACGGGATCGATGCCGAACCGGTCCGCAATTGCCTGGAAATCGGCGCGTTTTGCCGAAACTACCCAGCGTTCTTTCTTCATATGTTCTCCTCTTTCCTGTTAGCAGGAAACGCCGGACTTTTCCGGTCCGGCGTTTCTCTTTTTATAGTTTTTGCTGCTTTTATTTATTTTTTGTCTTATTCTGTACTGCTTTGGACGGCACATATTTGTTTTTTCCAACGTGCTTCATCACATACCACAGGGCACCTGTGATGCAGACAGAAGTGTAAGCTCCGCATACGATACCAACCATCAGAGGTGCTGCAAAGTCGCGGATGGAAGAAACTCCCATCACGAACAGAACAAAGATGGTGATAAAGGTGGTGAGGGAACTGTAAATGCTTCGGGTCAGGGTGTCCGTGATGCAGCGGTCAACCAGGGACTCGATCGGCTCTCTCTTTAACTCCGGCAGATTCTCACGGATACGGTCGAAGATGACGATCGTACTGTTGATGGAATAGCCGAGGATCGTCAGCATACACGCGATAAAGGTGCTGCCGACCGAAATACGGGATACCACATAGAATCCGAATACAATGGCGATATCGTGCATCAGTGCAAGGATGGCACTCGATGCGAAACGGATGTCGCGGAAACGGATCCAGATGTACAGCAGCATGCAGACTACAGCGATGATAACTGCTTTCATCGCATTCTGGCTCATCTCTTTACTTACAGTAGAAGAAATGTTGTCGAAAGTGATTTCAGAAGTATCGACACCGAAATTGTCTGCCATTGCCTGGTAAACCTGCTCACGCTCTTCCAGAGTCAGAGAACGTGTTTTGATGATGACATTGTTGCCTCCGACAACCTTTGTCATCTGAATATTGGAATCTTTTGTCACGCCTTCCACAACCGGCTCTACCTCTTTGTCCAGCTCTTCGATGGAGTAATCCTCGTTGAACGGAACGTTGATGGAAGTACCGCCCTTGAAGTCAAGGCCGAAGTTCAGTGCGCTTCCCTTTGTCTGATGCATGAAAATCATGCTGGCCGGAACGGCAAGCAGCAGAATGCAGGAGATCGTGAAGAAGATCTTTCTCTTTTCCATAAATGGAAATCCCTTGCGCTCTTTCTTGGTTCCGTAGTATTTCGCATCCTTCAGTCCCATACCGTACAGGCTGTTGACCAGCAGTCTGGAAACAACCATGGCGCTGAACATGGAAAGAACAATACCAAGAGCAAGTGTCATGGCGAATCCGCGGACACTTCCGCTTGCGAGTGCATACAGAACGGCTGCTGCAATCAGAGTCGTTACGTTTCCGTCCAGGATGGCGGAAGTTGCCTTCTTGAATCCGTCGCGGATTGCTGCATGAACCGTCTTTCCGGCACCGATCTCCTCCTCGATACGGGCGTAGATGATAACGTTCGCATCGACTGCCATACCGATCGACAGGATAACACCTGCGATACCAGGCAGGGTCAATGTCAGGTCAAATGCATTTAAAGAAATCAGGTTCAGCTCAACGTAAATGAGCAGTGCCCATCCGGCTGCAATACCAGGCAGGCGGTATACAACTGCAAGGAAAATGATGATCAGGATAATGCCGATCGCTCCTGCTTTCACGCTGGTGGAAACAGCTGCAGATCCAAGCTGTGCTCCAACGACGCTGGAGTTGATCTCCTCAAGTTTCAGGGAAAGGGAACCGATACGGAGGGTGGATGCCAGGCTGGTTGCTTCATCCCAGTCCATGTTTCCGCCGGAGATGACTGCAGTACCATCGGAAATCACAGCGTTTACACTCGGTACACTGACGAATTTTTCATCATAGTAGATACCGATGCTCTTTCCTGCGCTGTAAGCTTCCTGGGTTGCGTCTGCAAATTTCTGTTTTCCTTCGTCGGTCATTTTCAGCTGAACGACGCTCTCGGTTGCTTTTGTGGTGGAGTTCTGCTGATGCATGGCTTCTGCGCTCTCCACATCTTTACCGGTCAGAACGACGGAGCCGTCCTCCTCGAGCTCTTCGATAGTTTTTCCGTTCAGAACGTACTCGCCGGTCGAGCTGTCGTAGGTGTAGTTTTCTGTTCCGTCATCGTTGGTCTGTTTGATGAAATACAGGCTTCCCGGTTTACCCATCTCTTCCAGAATGGTGGTTGCATCGGTTGCACCCGGGATTTCAATGGTGATACGGTTGTCGCCCTGCAGATATACCTGTGCCTCTTCGCTGTACTGCTGCGCACGCTGTTCCAGCTTGTAGCGGGTATCTGACATTTCTTCGTCTGTCGGGTTGTCCTTTACGGCCTGATAGGTAATGCTGACACCGCCGGACAGATCCAGACCCAGGTTGATGTTCTTCATCGAACCGGTTCCGGTAGGACCCCATCCTTTGATCATCGTCCATCCAAGAAGCACTGTTACAATGGCTGCCAGGACGAGTGCGATGATACTCTGTTTCTTCTTCATCATGTCGCGATTTTCCTCTTTTCTTTAATCTTCGGCCAGAGCTGCCTTTATCATCAATGCACACTCGATCCGTTTCTGCTGCATCTTGCATCCGATCTCGTAAACATCGTTGATCTTACCTGTGAAATTGTAGGAGTTTGCCGCGCATCCGCCGCTGCAGTAGAACCGTGCAAAGCACTGGCTGCACTCCTTCTTGGAATAAACGTTGCATTTTTTGAATTCGTTGACAGTTTCTGTCTTTTTCACGCCTTCGTAAACATTTCCGAGGCAGAAATCTTCCTGTCCTACGAACTGGTGGCACGGATAGAAATCGCCCCACGGTGTTACCGCAAGGTATTCGGTTCCGGAACCGCAGCCGGAAAGACGTTTATAAACACATGGTCCGCCGGTCAGATCGATCATGAAATGGAAGAAATTGAAGCCTCTTCCTTCTTTTTCTCTCTTGATCATCTCTCTTGCCAGAATGTCGTACTGTTCGAAAATCACCGGAAGGTCTTCCTCGCGGATCGCGTAATCCTCGGTCGGAGGTGCTACAACAGGCTCCACCGAGATCTGTTTGAAGCCGAGGTCTGCCAGATGGAGGACGTCGGCAGCAAAGTCTGTGTTGTAATGCGTGAAGGTTCCGCGCACATAGTATTTGTCCTGATGACGGAGTTCAGCGAATTTCTGGAATTTCGGCACGATCAGATCGTAGCTTCCGGCACCTTTGCGGAACGGACGCATGTGATCGTGAACTTCTTTTCTTCCGTCGATACTTAATACGACGTTGCCCATCTCCTTATTGCAGAACTCCATGACCTCGTCGTTTAAGAGAACACCGTTGGTGGTCAGGGTGAAACGGAAGTTCTTGTTATGTAACTTCTCCTGTTCTCTTCCGTAGGCTACGAGCTGTTTTACAACATCCCAGTTCATCAGCGGTTCACCGCCGAAGAAATCTACCTCGAGGTTTCTTCTGCTGCCGGAGTTTGCGATCAGGAAATCGAGCGCTTTTTTGCCGACTTCCAGGGACATCAGCGCACGTCTTCCGTGGTACTCGCCCTCTTCTGCGAAGCAGTAACGACAGGCAAGATTGCAGTCGTGTGCGATATGGAGGCAGAGTGCTTTTACGACGGTCGGACGGTTGGAAAACTGATCGATTGCGTTTTCGTAGATATCTTTGGTAAAGAGCATGCCGTTGTCTGCAAGTTCCTGAATTTCTTCTCTGGCTTCGGTGATGTCCTGCTCGGCGTATTTACTGCTAAGCGCCTCTGCTGTCTCTTCTGCATTTTTTCCTTCGTTCATGCAGGAAAGCACATCGTATACGCAGTCATCCACAACATGGACGGAGCCGCTGTTGACGTCCAGCACCATGTTGAAGCCATTGCTTTTATATAAATGTATCACTGTGGTATTCCTTTCTATAACTCTCTCTTTTTTTAATATACCTGGCAAAAAGAATGTTCCCAAATCCGGCGAAACCGGTTCTGGGAACACCTTTTACTCGTCCTTATGGATTACTTTTACTTATGCTCGCAGCTCTGGTTGCCTACGGTGCAAGAAGTCTTACATGCGGACTGGCAGGATGTCTGGCACTCACCGCATCCACCTTTTTTTACAGTGTTCTGTAAGCTTTTTGTATTTAAAGTTTTGATGTGTTTCATGGCACATTCCTCCTTCATTGTAGTTGACGCGCGACTTTTTTATAGTCTTCGGCCATTAGCTCTTCCCATTATAGCATAGGTTTTTCAAATTTAAAAGTCTGTTTTTTGAAAAAATGTTCTGTTTTGTCCGCTTTTATCTGCCGTGTGCCGTCATTCCGCCTGCCATTCCGCCGACGGCACAGACTGCTGCCGCCCACAGAAGTCTTCCGGCTCCGGCAAATCCGCCCGGCAGGAAGACTGCGGAGACGATGATCAGAATGGCAAAATACACGATTCCAAAGCAGATGCCCCAGAGAAACCGCCGTTTTCCCGCCATGTTTCCTGCCATTCTTCCGCCGGAAAAGCTTGATGCCAGATAGATCACCACAATGCCCGCCTGCACCCAGCTTTCCTTCCAGGAAAATTTCCAGAGCAGGAAAGACAGCAGCAAAAGAAGAAGCACCGAGATCAGATAGGAAACGAGAAGAGCCTTCAGCCAGCCGATCCCGCTGCCCGCACCCACCGCCCATGTTTTCTTTTCTTCCATAAGAAAAAGCCCTCCCATACTGTAAATGTATGGAATGGCTTTTTCGGATATGCCTGTTTCTTTATTCTTCGTCAAACGGATGATTCTTTTTGAATTCCAGCCATGCGGCCATGCTCTTTGCGCGTTTCGCCTGCATCTGAAGGAATGCCATGCAGAACATAACGGCTGCAGAAAGTGCGGAGCTGATCGCCAGCGGAAGCACCAGCGTCTCATCGCCGGTGTTGACCGGGATGCTGCGGATGCTTGCAGTGGTCTGTGTCTTCTTCTGCGGAATCTTTGTGCTTCCGGTATTGGAATTGGAAGAGCTGTTGTTACTGCTGCTCTTCGACGGTGTGGCTGTCGGAGTCGGAGTGGATGTCTTATTCGTTCCGTAGTTGTCCGGTCCTACAAGGATCGTTCCTGCGGCACGCAGCGTACTTACGTCATCGGCTGCACTTGCTGTCATTTCACCGGCACTCAGGTTGGATTTCTGCTCTGCAGCTGCAAGCAGTTCATGCTCGCCTTCGTCCGCCGTCTCAGCTTCTGCTGTTTCCGTCTGCTCCTCTGATACAACGCTTCCGGACAGACTTACTGCCATCGGCTGGATTAAAAGAGAGACATCGGAGATCAGATAGCCGTCTTCTGTGCTGTCCGTACCGGATGGATTGGAAATTTCATCGAAATTTTTTACGGTTTCGTTTTCTTTCTGAATTTCATCTTTTACAAGGTCATCCAGATTTTCATCCTGTTTCCACTGGTCCGATGATGCATCATTTCCCGTTCCGTTCTGGTTATCCTGGTTTGTATCATCTGCTGCAGGATCGTCTTTTGCTGTATCATCCGGGGCAGGTGTCACGGTTGGATCTTCTGCCGGAGTTTCCGGATTCTCCGAATTTTCACTGTCATCGTTATTCTCGCCCGGTGCTGTCGTCGGAGTTACTTCCGGCGTTATGGTCGGTTCCGCATCCGGTGTCGGCGCTGCCGTTGGTGTATCCTCTGTATTTTCTCCGTTGTCCACATCCGGTGTCGGAGTTGCCGTTGGTTCCTCCGCCGGCGTTACGGTCGGCTCTGCGTCCGGCGTTTCCGTCGGTTCTACCGTTGGCTCTGCGTCCGGGGTCACCGTTGGTTCTGCGGTCGGCTCTGCATCCGGCGTTTCCGTCGGACCCGGAGTTGGTGTTACGGTATCTTCTGCCGCATCCGGTGCCGGAGACTCGCCCGGCGCAAGCGTTGGTGTTTCCGAAACCGTTTCTTTTGCTTTTTCTGCTGCCAGAACAGCCTCATATCCGGCTTCTGTCACCACGATTTCATCTGCCGCAAAAACGGTATCTGTTACTCTTCCCCAGAAGTCTGTTTTCTGCTGTTTCTTTCGATACGTTTCCAGCTCTTTTTCATCCATGCCGACGAATACCAGATATTTTTCTGCTGCTTCCTCCGCTGCCGTTTTGCTGGTATCTGCAGCAGTGTTTTTTTCGGTTGTTTTCCCGTCCGCCTGCAGTTCTGCCGCTGCAACTGCAAGAAGTTCCTGTGCTTTTTCCACGGTTTTTACTGCTGTCTCTGCCGTTGTACCGTCTGCCGTATCATCGCCGGTTTTCAGATTCACATAAACGGCTGCCCGTTTTGTCTTTGTCTCTGTACCGTTCTCCGTTCCGGAGACAGTTTCGTTCTGTACTGCGCTTTTTTCCGTTCCTGCCGATGCGCTGGCACGGAGCGGAACTGCATCGGAAAATACCAGTGTGCCCGCAAGGACAGCACCCATCACTTTCCATGCCTGTTTTTTCTTCATTGCGTTTCTCCTTATGTTCTCTTGGTCTATCCTAAAAAAATCTGTCTTTTTGTGTCATAATTTCGCATTACAGCATTATAGCACAAGAAAGAATCCCGCGCAAGGCTGAAGTCGCCTTGAAACGCGGGATTCGTGAATCACTTTCTTACGCAGTGAAACAGCAAGTGTTTCACTGCTGGGTGAACAGTAACGCGGGATTCTCATCTGCTTTTATCGCTTTTTAGTTTGTTTCCATTCTCGTTGTCGTAAGCTGATCCGGGGATAAATTCAGGATTTCCATAAACTCATCACCTGTGATCGTCTCTTTCTCATACAGATATTTTGCCAGCTCGTGGAGTTTCGGCATGTTATCTTTTAAGAGCTGCTCTGCTTTGTCGTACTGTTTTCTGACTGCTGCAACAACCTTCTCATCAATCTGTGCTGCTGTCGATTCGGAGCATGCCAGGGAAGTGTCACCGCCGAGGTACTGGTTCGTTACCGTCTCAAATGCAACCATACCAAATTCCTCGTTCATACCGAAGCGGGTGATCATGGATCTTGCCACCTTCGTTGCCTGCTCGATATCGTTCGAAGCACCTGTCGTGATGGAATGGAACACCAGATCCTCTGCCACACGGCCGCCGGTCAGCGTTGCAATCTTGTTTTCCAGCTCTTCGCGGCTCATCAGGTTGTGCTCATCTTCATCCACCTGCATCGTATAGCCGAGGGCGCCGGACGTACGCGGGATAATGGTGATCTTCGTAACCGGAGCGGAATGGCTCTGCAGTGCTGCGACGAGTGCATGGCCGACCTCGTGGTAGGAAACGATCAGTTTCTCTTTGTCGGTCATGATCTTATTCTTCTTCTGGTATCCGGCGATGACAACCTCAACGCTCTCCTCCAGATCCGCCTGGGTGACAAATTTTCTTCCATCACGGACGGCACGGAGTGCTGCCTCGTTGATCATATTGGCAAGTTCTGCACCAGAAGCACCGGATGCCATACGTGCGATCGCATTGTAATCGACATTGTCGCCCACGCGGATGTTTTTCGCATGGACTTTCAGGATTTCCTCACGGCCTTTTAAGTCAGGCAGTTCAACCGGCACACGGCGGTCGAAACGGCCCGGACGAAGAAGTGCCGGGTCCAGGGAATCCGGACGGTTCGTCGCTGCCAGAATGACAACACCTTTCTTTCCATCGAATCCATCCATCTCGGCAAGCAGCTGGTTCAGGGTCTGCTCACGCTCGTCGTTTCCGGAGAATCCGCCGCCGTCACGTTTTTTGCCGACGGTATCGATCTCATCGATAAAGACGATACACGGTGCTTTCTCATTTGCCTGCTGGAACAGGTCACGCACCTTCGCAGCTCCCATGCCGACGAACATCTCGACAAACTCAGAACCGGAAATGGAGAAGAACGGAACATTTGCCTCTCCGGCTACTGCCTTTGCAAGCAGCGTTTTACCGGTTCCTGGAGGGCCGACAAGCAGTGCTCCTTTCGGCATTTTTGCACCAATTTCTTCATATTTTTTGGGATTATGCAGGAAGTCAACAATCTCCTGTAAAATTTCTTTTGCCTCATCCTCTCCGGCAACATCTGCAAATTTAATGCCGGTTTCGGACTGTACATAAACCTTGGCGTTGCTCTTTCCAAAGCTCATCGCATTTCCCATGCCGCCCATCATCTTGCTCGTCATACGTTTCATCAGCCACTGTCCGAGCGCAACCATCACAACGATCGGTATTACCCATGTTAAAAGAAATTCCATGAGCGGCGACATCTGCTCTATGATCGGCGTTCCGAATTCGGTAATACCTGCCTCATATAAACGGTCTACCAGCTTGTAATCATTCATCACACCCGTCTTATAATAATTCGCCGGGCTTGATTTGTCGCTGAAAATAATCTCATTTGACTGGATCTGGACTTCGCTGATTTCGTTGTTATCTACCATCTGCAAAAATTTTCCGTAATCAACTTCTGTTACCTTTGGCTCGAGAAGTCTCGGGAAAAGCAGAAGATTTAACAGCAGAATGACGATCAGCGCAACCACATAATAAAAAATTATGGGTTTTTTCGGTTTCTGCACCTGCTTCATCTGTATCCCCTCCTGTTTCTTGATTTTCTTTCTTTTTTAGTAGCATAAACTTTTCTTTCGCTAAAATCAATCAAATTCTGACATTTCATGAAACTTTTATACTTTTTTATATTTTCGCTATAAAAAGGTAAGTTTCTTGCTTTTCCATCTGTTTTCGGCTATACTTGCGAAAGACTGGGAAAGTCTCTTTTTGAAATTTTGCCCCGAAATGACGGGGTTCATTCGATAAAAAAGCTATAGAAACGGAGGTTTTGTGTATGGGACACAGGTTTACATATGTGGTTTCGCCGGAGGAGGAACGGGAAAATCTGACTGTGGAATGGTTTCTCCGCCGGCATGGATATTCGCGCCATATTATTACGGGCTTAAAACGCACAGAGGACGGCATTTTCCGAAACGGCGTCCGCGCCTGGACGAGCCAGGCCGTGCACGCCGGGGATGTGATCGAAACGCACCTTGTCGAAACAGAACCCTCCGACGGAATTCTGCCGCGGCCGGTTCCGTTTTCGGTTGTGTATGAGGATGACGACATCCTCGTTGTGGATAAACCCGCTGATACGCCGATTCATCCGTCGATTGGAAATTATGAAAATACGCTGGCAAACGGCATTGCATGGTATTTTGAACAGAAAGGTGAACCCTTCGTCTACCGCTGTATCAACCGCCTCGACCGCGACACCACCGGCCTTATCGTGCTCGCCAAGCACGCCTTAAGCGCCGCCGTTCTCTCCCAGGCCATGCGCTCCCGCGAAATCCACCGCACGTATCAGGCCTTCGCCCTCGGCGAAACCGCTGCATCCGGCACCATCGACGCCCCGATCGCCCGCCTCAACGGCTCCCTCATCCAGCGCACCGTCGACTTTGCCTCCGGCGAGCGCTCCGTAACCCATTACCGCACCCTCGCGCACTGCTCCGTTTTCTCCCACCTCGAACTCAACCTCGAAACCGGCCGCACCCACCAGATCCGCGTCCACATGGCTTACATCGGCCATCCGCTGCTCGGCGATACCCTCTACAACAAAACTCCCGGCACTTTCCCCCGCCAGGCACTTCACTCTGCATCGCTCTCCTTCGTCCATCCGATCACCGGAGAACCCTTAAACTTCCACGCACCACTGCCGGAAGATATGCAAAACCTGCTGACATAAACCAACCCCCGTGAGTTGCCGCTCACGGGGGTTTTGTTGTCCCTGATGGAACTGTCATGTCTTTTTGCCGGTGACATTATATCATACACAAAATTTAGTTTCAATCATCATTTTCATACAGTTCTGATTCTTGGTACTTCATCGATATGCAAATATTTGCTGATGCATTTCACAATCACATCATGATCCGAAACCTGTCCCATGCCGGACACTGCTACGGTTGCCACAACGCCGACTTCTTCCACGCAGATCGGAAAACCTCCGCCCAGCATTGCGTATTCCTTCGGGTCCAGTACCATCTGTTTTACGCTCTCCGGCGCATTCGTCGCTGCCATGTAAAGCTGCAGCGAACTCCGCTCCGTCAGAAGCACCGAATTGCTCTTCCGTCTCATCAGCTCCACATTGTGCGGCGTAATGCCGTTATCGCAATACTGGAATACAACTTCCCCGTTGCTTCTGCGGATCATGATGCCAACCTGTGCTCCGCGCCGTCTTGCCTCCATCAGGATCATCGTTCCCAGTTCCCATGCGTCTGCATTTGTAAAATGCGTAAACTGCAGAATATCCTCCTGCATATCGAGCACTTTCATCAGTTCATCCATTGTCATTGTCATACTTTTGCCCCGTCCTTTCTGCCATTTTATATTTTTTTAGCTTTTCGCCCCTCGTTTTCTGACTTTCAGTTTATCATTTTCCCAAATTCAAGTCAAGCCAGCCACCCCCGGCATTGGCTAACACGATATCACCGAAAAGCAAAAATTCCACGCCGCAGAAGTTCCCTCCCACAGCATGGAATTTCTCATTTTTATTTTTCTACCATAATACACTTCCGCGGGCAGTTCTCCGCGCAGAGGCCGCAGCCTGTACATTTTGCCGGGTCGATCTCCGCGCGCTGGTCCACAACGTGAATTGCATCCGATGGGCAGTTCTTCTCGCACTTCTTACATCCGATACAGCCGATCTCACACGCTGCCATCACCGCCTTGCCCTTCTCGGTTGAGCGGCATTTCACCGTGATCTTCTGCTCATACGGAATCAGGTCGATCAGATTTCTCGGACAGGCCTTCACGCAGGCACCGCATGCCTTGCACGCTTCGCCGTCCACAACGGCAATGCCGTTTTCAATATGGATCGCATCAAACTTACATGCCTTCACGCAGTTTCCAAAACCAAGACATCCGTTTCCGCAGCTCTTCGGACCGCCGCCCGGTACAAAACCGGCGTAGGAGCAGTCCCTTGCACCCGTGTATTCATACTTGTTCTTTGCCACGTCACACGTACCGGCGCACCGTACCACTGCTTTTCTGCGCTCCTGTGCTCCGGCTTCCTGTCCCATAATGGCACCGATCGCTGCCGCAACCGGAGAACCGCCGACCGGACAGACCGAAATCGGGGCTTCACCCTTTACCACTGCAGCCGCCGCTCCGTCACAGCCCGGGTAACCGCAGCCGCCGCAGTTGTTGCCCGGCAGCGCTTCACGGACCTTCGTCTCGCGCTCGTCCACTTCCACATAAAACTTCTTTCCGGCAATTCCAAGGAGAATACCAATCAAAAGGCCGGTTCCACCCACCATCAGGGTGGCTGCTAAAATACCATTCATCTCTTCATTCCTCCTAGATCATTCCGGAAAATCCCATAAATGCCATTGACATCAGCATAGCCGTAAGAAGAACGATCGGCATTCCTTTGAATGACTCCGGGATATCGTTGTACTCCATCTTTTCCCGCAGGCCAGCCATCAGCACCATGGCAATCGTAAAGCCGATTGCGGTTGCCAGACCGTAAATCGTACCCTGCAGAATCGTGTAATCCTTCTGTACGTTGATGAGTGCCACACCGAGTACCGCGCAGTTTGTTGTAATCAGCGGAAGGTAAACGCCGAGCGCTCGGTACAGAGACGGAATCGTCTTTTTCAGGAACATCTCAACGAGCTGTACCAGCGCCGCAATGACAAGAATGAAAACGATCGTTTTCAGATAATCAAGTTCTGCCGGTGCCAGGATAAATTTGTAAATCAGACTTGTCACAAATGAAGAAATCGTGAGGACAAAAATAACCGCTCCGCCCATGCCGGCCGCCGTATCCATCTTTTTGGAAACACCGAGGAAAGCACAGATGCCGAGGAACTGGCTTAAGACAACGTTGTTCACCAGCGCCGCACCGATCGCAATTAAAATCAGTTCTTTCATTTCGCTTCCTCCTTTCCTTTCACAGCCTGGCAGTATGCCTTATTGGCGCATGCCATACAGCCGGTCTCTTCTGCCGGGACTGCCGGTTTTCCGGTTTTCTCTGACTTCTGGCGTTTGATGCGGTTCTGCACCGCAACGAGCATTGCCAGCACAAGGAATGCACCCGGCGCCATGATGAAGATGTTGACCGGCTCGTAAGCACTCGGCATTACCTGGATACCGAACAGGGTTCCGGCTCCGATCAGCTCACGGAACATACCGATCAGGGTCAGGCCGACGGTAAATCCAAGGCCCATGCCGATACCATCAAATAAAGACGGGATCGGACCATGTTTTCCAGCATATGCCTCGGCGCGTCCCAGGATGATACAGTTTACAACGATCAGCGGGATGTAGATGCCAAGGGCGGAATAGAGTGCCGGAATAAAACCTTCCATCAAAAATTCCACGATGGTTACAAACGATGCCACAACAACGATGTATGCTGGCATACGCACGCCGTCCGGGATGATTTTCCGAAGCAGGGAAATCATCAGGTTGGAGGCGGTCAGGATAACCATCGTCGCAAGGCCCATGCCGATACCGTTCTTTGCAGAAGTGGTAACCGCAAGCGTCGGACACATACCCAGCATCATGACGAAGGTCGGGTTTTCTTTTATGATACCATTATAAAGCCGTTCCAGCGGCGTATCTTTTCTCATGAGTTCCCTCCCTCTCCGGAAAGCAGACCGGATTCGTTGCAGTAGTTAAAACAGCAGATTCCTGCATTGACACCGTTTGTTACAGCGTTCGTTGTCAGAGTTGCTCCGCTCAGCGCATCGATTTCATCATCCGCGGATGCGCCGGATTTTGTGTAGGAGAATGCTTCTACGTTTTTATCCTTGAACTGATTCTTGAAATCGTCTGTGTCGGCACGCATACCAAGGCCGGCCGTCTCGGAAAGTGACAGGAAAGAGATTCCTTTTGTCGTTCCGTCCGATGCAATTCCCATCGAGAACTGCATGCCGCCGCCATAGCCTTCGGTTGTGGAGATGATCTCAACCAGGCCGATCGTCGCGCCGGATGCGTCTTTTGCAAGCAGCAGTTCGTCAATCGTCTGTGCTTCAAAACCGTGGCCGATCAGTGCTGCCGTAAGTTCTGCCTGTTCTGCATCGCTCATCGTTACTTCTTCAAAGGAAGCTGCCTCAGGGAATACGTTCTGGCAGGATTCCTGTTTTTCTTTTTCCTGCTGTTTCTGGATCGGCTCTAAGGTTACCTGATGTGCCGCCCCGAGAAGCAGTCCGGCAATCAGCGTGATCGCCGCAAGAATCAGTGCGTTTTTTATAATTTTGTTCATGCTTTTTTCTTGCCTCCTCTTCCGAATCCAACCGGCACGGTCACACGCTCAATGAGCGGAACCAGAAGGTTGGTAAAGATGATGGCATAGGAAACGCCCTCTGCCGAATTTCCAAAGATACGGAATACGCCGGTCAGAAGACCTAAAATGACCGCATAGATATACTGTCCCTTCTTTGTGATCGGGCGGGTAACGTAATCGGTTGCCATGAACCATGCGCCGAGCATCAGACCGCCGCCCAAAAGATGCGCGCCAAGGAAGTTGATATCAAAACCGTGGCCGCCGAAAAGCAAGGCGAACAAAAGCTCTGTTCCGATGTAGATGAGCGGAATATTGAGGTCAATCACATGAATGCAGACAAGGAAAATGCCGCCAATCAGAAGGGCCAGTGCGGAAGTCTCACCGATCGTTCCGGCCGTATTTCCAAGGAACATGGACAGCAGATTCACCTGCTCTCCTGCTTTTGCTGCGGCGAGCGGTGTCGCACCGGATACGGTATCCACGAGGTGTGCGGCTGCCGGGGCAGCGAAGTTGGTCATATGACCCGGGAAGGAAATCAAAAGGAAGCATCTTCCTGCAAGCGCCGGGTTCATAATGTTCTGGCCAAGACCGCCGAAAAGCTGTTTTACGACGAGAATTGCAAACACACCGCCGATCACCGGCATCCAAAGAGGCGCCTGCACCGGCATGTTCATGGCCAGCAGAAGGCCGGTTACCAGTGCACTGCCGTCGGCAATCGTCACCGGTTTCTTCATTCCTTTTTCATACAGATATTCCGTCAGGGGACAGACTGCCATCGAAATCGCAATCAAAAGCAGTGCCCGAAGGCCGAAATTCCAGACTCCCACGCAGGCTGCCGGGGCAAGGGCAAGCAGGACGGCAAACATGATTTTGTCTGTCGTCACCTTGGACCGCGCGTGTGGGGAAGATGATACGTGTAATAATCCATTCATATGTAAGATCCCCCTATTTCTTCTTTCTCTTTGCCAGAAGCACTTTACGCATTGAGCTGATTTCCTGCGTCAGCGGACGTCTTGCCGGGCAGATAAAGGAACAACAGCCACATTCACAGCACTCCATTCCGCCGTATTTCAGGAACTTCTCTTCCTCTCCGTGCTCCGCAAAAACGGAAAGGCGGGCCGGAAGAATCTGACCCGGACAGACGGAAACACAGCGTCCGCAGTTGATGCAGGCAGATGGTGCCAGCGCAGATACTTCATCCTCGGTGAGGCAGGTCAGTGCAGATGTTGTCTTGGTTACAGGAACCTCCATTGTAAACAGGGCTTTTCCCATCATCGGACCGCCGCAGATGATCTTGGATGCCTCGTTTTTCAGACCACCTGCCTGCTCTAAAAGTTCGGATAAGAGCATGCCGACCGGCACTTCAAAGTTGCATGGATTCTGTACTGCATCTCCCGTCACGGTAACGATACGGCTCATCAGCGGTTCGCCGAAGCGGACTGCCTGGTAAATAGCGGTCACGGTATCGATGTTATCCACGATACAGCCCGCGTCCGCCGGCAGCATGGAAGAATTTACCTTTCGCCCCGTTGCTGCATAGATCAGCATACGCTCGGCACCCTGCGGGTATTTCGTTTTAAGCTCCAGAACCTCAATGTTATCCTCCGGAAGCAGCAGCTCACGGAACTTCACGATACAGTCCGGTTTGTTGTCTTCAATGCAGATGACTCCCTTTGCCCTCGGGAACATATGCAGCATAATTTTTAAACCTCCGATCACCTTTTCCGGCTCCTCGATCATTCTGCGGTAGTCGCTTGTCAGATACGGCTCACACTCTGCGCCGTTTACGATCACGTAATCGATCTCCTCTTCGTTTTTCGGAGCCAGCTTGACGTTGGTGGGGAAGCCTGCGCCTCCCAGGCCCACGATACCGGCTTCCTTTACGATGTCGCGGATCTCCTGTTTGGAGAGAGCTGTGTAATCCCGCTTCTGGCCAAAGCCCTCCACGGTCCTGTACTCTCCGTCATTTTCACTTTTCATAAATGGATTTCATCCTTTCTCTTGAAATGTGTGGTGCTTCTT
>OLOQ01001389.1_pt1 | contig 23547 bp, 20 predicted proteins | sample 1673101 | NCBI WGS metagenome assembly OLOQ01 (sample SAMEA3136754, study PRJEB25190) | human gut metagenome | biome: human gut; feature: human-associated habitat; material: faeces | place: Austria | collected 2013 | reverse complement strand
GCAGCCGCCGAAGCGGTGCTTAAGCCGTCAGGCGGGAATTGTGCGGTGTTGCCTACCGCCCGGTTTTGCTATGCAGTTTGCCCCAACGGCACCGTTTTGTTTTGTTTAACCTTGCTCTTGCGTTTTGTTCCACCAGCGTTTATACTTATTATAGTAGGACTATTATGTCCATCACTATTATTATTTGTGAGGTGGAGACAATGAAGGCACCCCTGGTTATTACGATGGCGCGTGAATATGCATCCGGCGGCAGCGAGATTGCCCAGAAAGTTGCTGATCTTTTGGGGATTCCCCTGTACAACAAGGAGCTGATCACCATCGCCGCAAAAAAGAGCGGCCTGACGGAAGAAGCCATTGCCGCCAGCGAGACCCAGCGCAGCGGCAGCCTGATCTACAGCCTTTACATGATGGGCAACACCATGCCCCTGGCGGACCAGGTGTACATTTTGCAGTCCAATGTCATCAAGGAAGTTGCTTCCCAGGGCTCCTGTGTGATTTTGGGCCGTTGCGGTGACTATGTTCTGCGCGACCGCCCCAATGTGCTGCGCACCTTTGTGTTTGCCCCCATTGATATCCGCGTGGCCAACGCCAAAGTGCGCCCCGATGCCAAGGATATGCCCGATCGCCTATGGGAGACCCATCTGGCCAAGCATGACCGCGCCCGCGCAAGCTATTACAACTACTATACTGAAAACCGCTGGGGCGAAGCGAAAAACTATGATCTTTGCCTGAATGCAGCAATTGGCCAGGATGCCTGTGCCCAGCTGATTGTTCAGGCTGCAAAAGCAATGGAGGCAGCTAATCAGGAATGAGTGATTCCGTACAGAAATACTCTGCATCCCGAATGGGCAGCGCGCCGATAGGCCCGCTGCTCCTTTCGTGTTCAGTACCTATGATGATTTCGATGCTGGTTCAGGCACTTTATAACATTGTGGACAGCATCTTTGTCAGTCATGTGAACGAAGCGGCGCTTTCCGCCGTTTCGCTGGCGTTCCCCATCCAGAACCTGATGATTGCCTTTGCCGTGGGCACTGCTGTTGGTGTAAACGCCTATCTTTCCCGCTGTTTGGGTGAGGGCAACCGGGCCGAGGCCAGCCGCGCGGCGATGAACGGCCTGTTCTTAGCGTTCTGCGGCGGCATCGCCTTTCTGGTGTTCGGCATTTTGGGCGCGCGGGCGTTCATTGCGTCCCAGACCACCGATGCCCAGATCATGCAGTACGGTGCCGATTATCTTTCCATCTGCACGTTATGGTGCATGGGCTTGTTCCTGCAGTGCATGCTGGAAAAACTGCTGGTCGCCACCGGGCGCAGTGCGTTCGCCATGGCCAGCCAGCTGATTGGCGCTTTGGTCAACATTGCGCTGGATCCCATCTTCATCTTCGGTCTGTTCGGCGTGCCCCGCATGGAAGCAGCCGGTGCTGCTGTGGCTACCGTAGCCGGGCAGTGGATCGGCGCAGCTGCCGGGCTGACGATGAACCTGCTGTGCAATAAGGACATCAACCTAACGCTGAAAGGCTTCCGCCCGGCGGGGTCCACCATCAAGCGCATTTACGCGGTGGGCATCCCCTCCATTGCCATGAACGCCATTGGCAGCGTGATGACCTTTGCGATGAACAACATCCTGATTGCCTTTTCCAGCACCGCCGTTGCGGTGTTTGGTGTTTACTTCAAGCTGCAAAGCTTTGTATTCATGCCTATTTTTGGCATTAACAACGGCATGGTGCCCATTATCGGCTACAATTACGGTGCCCGCCAGCCCAAGCGCATTACCCAAACCATCAAACTGGCTGTCTTCTTTGCCGAGTGCATTATGCTGTGCGGCCTGATTCTGGCCGAAGTTTTCCCACATGTGCTGCTGGGTGTGTTCAACGCCAGCCCCACCATGCTGGCCATGGGTATTCTGGCCTTGCGCATTATTGCCATCCATTTTCCGATGGCAGGTTTCAACGTAATTTCTTCCTCCGCGTTCCAGGCGCTGGGGCGCGGCACGCTGGCGCTGTTGGTTTCGGTGATCCGCCAGCTGGTTGTGCTGGTGCCTGCCGCCTGGCTGCTGAGCCATACCGGTAATGTAAACGCCGTGTGGTTTGCTTTTCCCATTGCAGAGCTGGTTGCCGTTACGCTGTGCGCTGTGTTTATGCGCAAGTGCCACCGCGACATTTTGCTGCCAATGGAAGCCGGCCAGAAAACGGCTGCCGCTGTATAAGGAGGGGTTTGTATGCTGCGCCATATCAAACCGGGCATGCTGGTGTTCAGTGTGCTGTACATTCTGCTTGGCCTGCTGTTGCTGCTTGCCCCGCAGGCGGTTGCCGATGTGTTCTGCATTGCGCTGGGCTTGTTGGTGGTTTTGTGCGGGCTGCAAAGCCTGTACGGTTATTTTAAGAAAGATAACGGCAGCATCCGAGCCACCGTCAGCCTGCTGCTCAGCCTGCCCACCATTGCGCTGGGCATGTGGGCACTATTGTGTACCGTACAAAGCGCCATGACCTTTGAATGGCTGTTGCCGCTGCTGTTTGGCCTGATGCTGCTGGTGGATGGCGTGGTGCGCGCACAGTCTTCCTTTGCCCTTGCCAAGCGCAAGGGGCAAAAGTGGTGGGTGGTGCTGCTGCTCAGCATTGTTTCGCTGTTGTGCGGGGCATTGCTGGCGTGTTCTCAGCTGCTGAACAACCGCAACGTGGATCTTTTGCTGCTGTCCGGCATCTTTTTACTGGCAGAGGGCATTTTGAACCTGTGCTGCACCATTTATATTGCGATGGAGTTCCATGCGCTGGACAGGCTGGATGCTGCCAAGGCGGAAATGGAAACCGCTGCCGTACCGGAGCCATCCCCCGAAGCCCCCTCCCCTGCCCCGGCTGAACCCGCTGCAGAAGAATCTGCCGAAACGGACCTGCCCGATGTGCCAGCCCCGGAGCTGACCACCGAACCACCGGAACCCGACCAAGAGCCCACAGCGGATGCCGCAACCTGATGTTACCCTGCGCTGAAACGGCGCTTATTTGTAAATTTAAGGAGCAATTACCCTACATGAACAATTATGATCTGATTATCGTTGGCGCCGGCCCGGCCGGTATTTTTACCGCACTGGAACTGCTGCGCAAAAGCAGCAAAACTACCGGCCCGCGCATCTGCCTGATTGAAAAGGGCAAACCGGTAGAAAAGCGCCACTGCCCCAAAGATAAAACCGGCCACTGCGTGAACTGCAAGCCCACCTGCGCCATCACCACCGGCTTTTCCGGTGCCGGTGCGTTCTCGGACGGCAAGCTGTCCCTCTCCTATCAGGTTGGCGGCGAGCTGCCGGAGCTGATCGGTGAGGATTTTGCCCAGGAGCTGATCAACTACACTGACAAGATCTATCTGGAATTTGGCGCTGACCCGCATGTGGAAGGTATTTACGAGGGCAGCGAGATCAAGGAGATCCGCAAGCGCGCCATCCAGGCCGGCCTGCAGCTGGTGGACTGCCCCATCCGCCACCTTGGCACCGAAAAAGCTCAGCAGCTGTACCTGAACATCCAGAATTATCTGCTGGCCCGCGGTGTGGAGATGCTGTTCAACACCGAATGTGACAACATTCTGCTGGAAGGCAGCGAGTGCAAGGGCGTTGTGATCACCGAAAAGGGCGAGCGCCGCGAGCTGCGCGCCGACCAGGTTGTGATTGCCACCGGCCGCCGCGGTGCAGATTGGCTGGAAAAGCTGTGCGCCGAGCACAACATTGCCCACAAGCCCGGCACCGTTGATATTGGTGTGCGTGTGGAGTGCCGCAACGAGATCATGGAGACCATCAACAAGGTTCTGTACGAAGGCAAGCTGATCGGTTACCCCAACCCGTGGAAGAACAAGGTCCGCACCTTCTGCCAGAACCCCGGCGGCTTTGTCGCGCAGGAAAACTATGACAATGACCTGGCGGTCGTCAACGGTCACAGCTACAAGGATCTGAAATCCGGCAACACCAACCTGGCCATTCTGGTCAGCCACAACTTTACCGAGCCGTTCAACCAGCCCATTGCCTATGCCCAGAAGGTTGGCGAACTGACCAACATGCTGGGTGCCGGGCATATTCTGGTACAGCGCTACGGTGATATTCTGGACGGCAAGCGCACTTGGGCCAAGGAGCTGGCACATTCCAATGTGCGCCCTACCCTGAAAGATGCCGTTGCGGGCGACATTACCGCCGCCATGCCGTACCGCGCCATGGTGAGCATTATTGAGTTCATCAAGATGGTGGACCATGTTGCCCCCGGCTTTGCCGCACCGGAAACCCTGCTGTACAGCCCGGAGCTGAAGTTCTATTCCAACAAGGTCAAGATGGACACCGACCTGGAAACGAACATTTCCGGCCTGCACTGCCTGGGCGATTCCTCCGGATGGACCCGCGGCCTGATGATGGCCTCCGTCATGGGCGTTCTGATGGGCCGCAAGCTGATTGAGAATCATGATATGTGAGGTTTTTACGGGGGATTTTGTTCCTTCTTTGAAAAGAAGGAAGCAGAAACTTTAATCATATTATCACATAAAATAAAATTAAGGCGCACCACACAATCCCTGTGTGATGCGCCTTAATTTTATTTTTTCTGTTTTGCTATACTAAAGGCAATACCGCACAATTCCCACCTGACGGCTTAAGCACCGCTCCGGCGGCTGCGGCACGGCATCTGCGTTGCCAAAATGCTCGATAATACACAAAGTATTATCTGCGCTTTTGGCTTGGCATCTGCCGCACCTCGCTCGCCGTATCGGCACTTAGAATTATGCGGTATTGCCTAAAGTTTCTTCGGTCCCTTCTTTTCAAAGAAGGGACAAAAAACTCCCGTAAAGAACTTAGTTCCCGCTTTCAGCCGTTGCGGTGGACTGGGTGCTTTCGCCCAGGGTCACTTCGCAGCTGATGACCTTGCCATCACGCTCTACCTGCAGGGTAACGGTATCGCCAACTTCCTTGCTCTGGCAATACTTCTGTACATCGGATGCACTGGAGACTGCCACATCATCAATGGAGATGATGCGGTCACCCAGCTTCAGGCCGCCTTTTTCGGCACCGCTGCCGGATGCGATCTGGTAGATATACACACCATAGTTGCTGACGCCGTACTGCATAGCAGTCTGGGCATCATTGATGGTGATGACCGTAACACCCATGGCCGGGCGGGCAACATAACCCTTTTCGATCATCTGTTTTGCCATTTCCATGGCGGTATTGATGGGGATTGCAAAGCCAAGCCCCTCTGCATCGCTGGAGCTGCTCTTGGCGTTGACAATACCGATCAGCTCACCGTTTGCATTGAACAGGCCGCCGCCGGAGTTGCCCGGGCTGATGGAAGCGCTGGTCTGGATCAGGTTCATATCGTTGCCCTGAACGGTAACTTCACGGTTCAAGGCGCTGACAATACCATTGGTAACGGTGTTGCTCAGGGTACCCAGCGGGTTGCCAACGGCAATGGTGGTTTCGCCAACAGCCAGGCTGTCGCTGTCGCCAATCACAGCCGGAGTCAGACCGGTGGCTTCGATTTTCAGGACTGCAACGTCCGAAGTAGAATCCTGGCCAACAACCGTTGCGGTATACTCTGTTCCGTCTGCCAGCTGTACCGTGATGTTATTTGCGCCGGAAACCACATGGGCACAGGTCACAATGTAACCATCCTGCGAGATGATCACGCCGGAGCCTGCACCGCTCTGCACATAGCTGCCGCCAAACCAGGTGTTGGTGCTGACCATCTGCTCGGTGGTGATGGCCACAACGCTGGGCTGTACCAGCGCGGCAACATCCTGAATCGACAGGTTGGTGCCGTTGGTGCTGCCCTGGGATACAGAATCCGTGTTGGTGTCACGCTGGACCTGCTGAACCACAACCTGGCCGCCGGTCAAGCCGGTGCGGCTGGCAACCACAGTTCCTGCCAGGCCACCGCCAAAGCCAAGGGCTACCACACCGATGCAGGCCGCCACACGCAGCAAAACCTTTTTGCCGCCGTGGCTCTTTTTGGGCTCGTTCTGCGGGGGCTGTGGGTTGCTGGAATAGCTGTAGCCATTGTAGCCACCGTTATTGCCGTTGCCACCGTTGCCGCCATTGCCTGCAACGGGGCCCTGGGGGTTATAGCTGCTGTTCTGTTGGCTGGAATTAGAATAATCTGTCTGTGCGGTGTTGGCGGTGTTCATTCCGCTGCTGCCCACATTGGGGTAACCGGACTGCTCTGCCTGGGGCTGTTCCGGCTGAGTGCCCGCTGGCTGCCCGTTATTATTCTGCGGGCCGCCATTATTATAAAGACCCGAATAATCATATTCACTCATGAAAAATCTCTCCTTTGTTCTGCCGCACGGCGCTTGGGGGCCGCCGGGCGGTGATACACGGTCTGGCGGAAGCTTTTGCTTTGTCTTTCTTGCTTCCCTCAACCTTGTGCCTACAGTATAACCGCTAATTGTGAAAACAGTTTCGCGACTGCGTGAAAGAAATGTGAAATCTCCAAAAATCCGGTCAGTTTGGGCTGTGGTTTGACTTTATCCGCCCCATGCCGTACAATCAGTTGCAGACTGAAACATTAGGGGGAGCTTGCCCATGCGGATTGAAAAAACGGCACTGGACGCACAAAACCGCTGTGTCTATTCGTTATATAAAGAGAAAGGCTGCATCGGCCATGCCGTTACCTGTGCCGATTGTTTTGAAGCGTTGGAAATTGCCCCGGAATGGCAGAGCCGCGGGTACGGAAGCTATCTGCTGCGGGAGGTTTTGCGCCAGAACGGCGGCTTTGACCGGACTGCCCCCAGCGAATTCACCGCGCCACTGCCGGATGCCGGCAATACCGCTGCGCAGGCGCTGGCGGCAAAGTTCGGTTTTGTGCCGCGCGGCGGGCTGCTGGTGCGCCGCCGCGTGCCGGACCTGACGGCAGTGGAGCTGACCCACCGCTTTTTGCGCAGCACACTGGCACCGGGCGGACTGTATCTGGATGCCACCTGCGGCAACGGGCACGATACCCTATTTTTATGCAGCGTTGCCGGGGAAAATGGCCGGGTGATCGGGCTGGATATCCAGCCTCAGGCCGCGGCCAACACCAATGCGCTGCTGGCCGCCAACGGCATGGCTGCCATTGGCCGCGCGGAATGCTGCGACCATCGGGAGCTGCTGCGCTTTGCCCCGCCGGGCAGTGCGGATTGCGTGATGTTCAACTTTGGCTGGCTGCCAGGTGCCGCGCACGATGTACACTCCACGGCAGATTCCACCCTGCCCGCGCTGCAGGCCGGGCTGGACGCCCTGAAGCCCGGTGGCGTGCTTGCCGCGGTGCTGTACAGCGGCAAGGTGATCGGCAATGCGGAGAAAAAGGCTGCGGCGGAGTTTTTCCGCAGCCTGCCGCTGGCCGATTATACCGTGCTGATCTGCGAATTTGCCAACTGGGCCGATACCGCTCCCCTGCCCTGCTTTGTCATTAAGCGGGAAAAATAACCGCTGCCGCTGTGAAGCCCCAAAAAAGGAAGTGCTGCCAATGCTGCAACAGCAAACACAAAGCCCCGGCTGGCGGGTGCTGAACCGCGATGTGATCAAATACATCGCGATGACCGCCATGCTGCTGAACCACATCGCCAATATTTTTCTGGTGCCGGGCACTCTCTGGTACGAGGTGCTGGTGGATATCGGCTACTTTACCGCCATTACCATGTGCTATTTTCTGGTAGAGGGCTTCCGGTACACCCACAGCCGCAAACAGTATGCCTTACGGCTGTTCGGGTTTGGTGTGGTTTCACAGGTGCCGTTCTCGATGGCGTTTGCCCAAAACGGCATTCTGGAATTTCAGGATTTCAACATGATGTTCACGCTGTTCCTGTGTTTTTGCATCTTGTTGTGTATCGAAACCATCCGGAACCGTTTTTTACGCGGTGTGCTGATCGTACTGCTGATTTTTGGTTCGTTGTTTTGTGACTGGGCGCTGCTGGCCCCGGTGTTCACCCTGCTCTTCCGCTGGTCCGGCCAGGACCAAAAACGACTGCGGTTCAGTTTTGCGCTTTCTGCCGCGCTGTTTGGCTGGCTGAATTACACCAGCAGCGTGTGGCTTTACCCCACCGCACAGTGTTTGCTGATGGCCTGCGGCAGCATGGCAGGGATCGCTGCATCCGGGTTTGTGATCTTGTATCTGTACAATGGCCAGCGGGCGGCACGGGGAAAGAAATTTTCGCAGTGGTTTTTCTATCTGTTTTACCCGGTGCATTTGTTGGTGCTGGGGGTAATTCGGGTAATGGGGTGATGGTGCGCGGTAGATTTTTACCGTTACACGTTCCGCGGGATGATGCAAGCATCGTCCCCTACAAATAAATTGCAGCGTTTACCGCGATAGGCATGGTTCCTCCGCGGCGGTAGAAAAGAAATTATTAATACAAATTATAATTTGTAGAGGAGGAATAGGCATGGTTCCTCCGCGGCGGGGTGAGGGCCCCCCGCCCTACAGATGCTTTGTTGGTTTGCAACACATTATAAAATGCTCTGTAAGGAACGGTCTAGACCGTTCCTTACAGATTGTTTTTCAACTTGTACCAATTTCTATAAAGCCAACATCAAAAAGGCGCACCACACGATGGTTTTGTGTGATGCGCCTTTATTTATCTTTTGTGTTCTATTATAACTAAAGTTAAAGTTTCTTCGGTTCCTTCTTTGTCAAAGAAGGAACACAAATCCTCCGTAAAGCCCCTCACAGCGTTTCCGGGTACTCGGCATCAATGGCGGCCAGCAGGCGGGGTGCGCTTTCGCGGGTATCGGTCATGCGCACGGCATTGCGCAGGGGCAGCACCGCGCGCGGGCTGACGGACAGCTCATCCACACCGATCGCCAGGAAGGTTTCGGTCAGGGTCAGGTCCGCGCCAAGCTCGCCGCAGATACCAACCCAAATGCCGTTCTTGTGGGCATTCTCCGTCACCATCTTCAACAGGCGCAGCACTGCCGGGTTGTGCGGGTCATAAAAACGTCCCAGATCATTGTTCTGGCGGTCACAGGCCAGAGTGTACTGGGTCAGGTCATTGGTGCCGCAGCTGAAGAAATCCACTTCCTTGGCCAGACGGTCACTCATGATGGCCGCTGCCGGGGTTTCGATCATGATGCCGACCTGCACATCCTCCGCAAAGGGAATGCCCTCAGCTTTCAGGTCGCGCTTGACTTCCTCGCAGTACTTTTTGGCTTCGCGCACTTCCCACACGCTGGTCACCATGGGGAACATGATGCCCAGCTTGCCGAACGCGGAAGCACGGTAAAGGGCACGCAGCTGGGTCTTGAAGATTTCCGGGCGGTTCAGACAGATACGCAGAGCGCGCATGCCCATAGCCGGGTTATCCTCTTTGGGCAGGTTAAAGTAGCCGATCTGCTTGTCCGCGCCGATATCCAGCGTGCGAATGATAACTTCCTTGCCGCCCATATCGGCAAGAACCTTTTTGTAGGCTTCAAACTGCTGATCCTCGGTGGGGTAATCCGGGCTGTTCAGGTACAGGAACTCGCTGCGGAACAGGCCGATGCCGCCGCCATCGTTGACCTGCACGGCATGTACGTCGTCCGGGGAGCCAATGTTGCAGTAAATGCGGATGCTCTTGCCATCCTTGGTCACATTGGGCTGGCCTTTCAGGGTCTCCAGCAGGCGCTGCAGGCGCAGCTGCTCTTCCCGCTTTTTCAGCAGGTAATCACGGGTCATATCGTCCGGGTCGATCACCACATTGCCGGTAGCACCGTCAATAATGCAGGAGCGGCCCTCATACTCCGGCTTCAGGGCATCGCCCACGCCCACAATGGCGGGAATGCCCATGGTGCGGGCCAGAATGGCCGTGTGGCTGGAACCGGAACCGCCCGCAGTGATGAAGCCCAAAATCTTGGATTTATCCAGCTGCACAGTTTCCGAAGGTGCCAGGTCGTCCGCAGCCAGCAGCACCGGCACATCCGAAGCAATACCGCCCTGCACTGCACCGGACAGGATCCCCAGGATGCGATCCGATACATCGCGCACATCTGCCGCACGGGCCTGCATGTAGGAATCGTCCATGGATTCAAACATGGCGGCGAACTGAACTGCGGTATCCGAAATCGCGGCTTCGGCGTTCATCTTTTCATTGTTGATATGGTCGGAGATGGCTTCCTCGTAATCGAGATCCTCGGCCATCATCTGGTGGGTCTCAAACAGCATAGCGGCTTCATCGCCGGCTTCGGCGCGGGCCTTTTCGGCCAGTTCGCCCAGCTGCTCAATGGCGGCGGTCTGCGCGCCCTTGAAACGGTGCCACTCGGCATCGGGATCGGTCACGGTATAGCGGGGGATCTCGGTTTTGGTGCGGTGATAGAAATAAAGCGGGCCAACGCCAACGCCGGAAGATACGCCCTTGCCCTGAATACTGATCATAACAAGCGTCCTTTCTTTGGTGTTCAATGGGATCCTGACTGGTTATTTTATACAACCAAATGCAGCAGAAAACAAAATGCGGCTGCCTGCCCCAGCGCCGGGTAAGGGCCTTGCTGGGGCAGGTGCCGCAAACAAAAGGATTCAATTACAAATGCTCTTTGAAGAAAGCTTCCAGTGCCGGTGCTGCGGTATCCTCGTCCTCGCCTTCCACGGTAACGGTAACGGTATCGCCGCACTTAACGCCCATACCCATCAAAGCCATCAGTTTCAGCGCGTTGCTGGATTTATCGCCCTTGATGACAGTAACAGTGCTCTTATACTTTTTGACCTCTTTGACCAGCAAACCGGCCGGACGGGCATGGATGCCAACTGCTTCCTGAATGGTATAATCAAACTGCTTCATAGATGCGTCTTCCTCTCTGTTCCACAGCTTTTCAACAAGCCTGTGGAGAATTTAACAATTTGATTATACCAGCAATATTGAGCAAAGTCAATGCAAACACTGCATTTTACCCTGTCGTTTTTTGTAAACTTTCACAAAATCAACAAAATGTTTTTAACAATATTGTGGATTCACTCGGTTTCAGTTTTCCTGCCTGGCCAGGAAGGCACGCAGGGTATCCTCCGGCCGGGGGGTATGGTTTGCATAGCGCCGGCGCAGCTCCGCTGCAGCGGTGGACATAATGTAAGGGTGACCTACCAAATCCAGCATGGCAACATCATTATAGTTATCGCCAAAGGCCATCACATCCGCCGGGTCAATGCCCAGCACACGGCAGATGCTCTGTACGCCAATCCCCTTGTTGGCCACGGTGGTATCGATCCACTTGGGTCCCGCCACGGCGCAGTTAGCCTGCTGCCATTTGGGCACAAAGCGCTCCACAAACGGCTCCACGCCGTCCACCAAATAGACGGACACCTTGACGATATCCTCCGGGATCTGGGCGGGGTCTGTGATGACCGTATAATTGTTGCCAATGAACTTGATGCGGTCCACCACGCCGTGCCCGCGCTCCATCAGGTAGGACATGTTTTCGCCGGAAAGCATCACTTCGCCTAAGTCCTCGGTGTTGTTCCAGAAATCCCAGGCGATTTCTTCTGCCAGGGCGCGGGGCATCGGCGTTTTGGCGATTACTTTGCCACCGCGGTAGACAACCGCGCCGTTCTCGCACAGGTAGATGCAATCGTCCGCCACAGGAGCGAACAGTTTGCGCAGGCTGGTATACTGCCGCCCGCTGGCCGGGCAGAACAGGATACCACGGTCATGCAAAGCGCGGATCTCATCAAAAATTTCGCCCTCAATGAGCTTTTTCCCATATTGCAGCAGGGTGCCGTCCAGATCGCTGCAAACCATTTTTATCATATTTGTTTTCCCCCTGATTGCTTTTCCTGAAGCAACGTAATATATTATTTAATATAGTAAAAGTATAACAAACACAGGCCTGTTTTTCAATTTAACTAACAGTGCCCGGCGGTAGAATTATTCCGGGCAGGGAGGTAAAATTATGGCAGTTATCACAGTATACGGCAAAACGCCGGATGTTGGCAGTGCAGCCTTTGTGGCCCCCAACGCCACCCTAGCCGGGGATGTTGTGCTGGCCGCTGGCAGCAGCGTGTGGTACGGCGCGGTGGTGCGCGGAGATACCGGCGCCATCCGCATTGGCAAAAACAGCAATATCCAGGACAACGCCGTGCTGCACACCGGGCCAAACCTGGGGGTAACGATCGGCAAAAATGTATCCATCGGCCACAGTGCAGTGGTGCATGGCTGTACGGTGGGGGACGGCGCTTTGATCGGTATGCACGCCACGGTGATGAACGGCGCCGTGGTGGGCAAAAATGCCGTGGTGGCCGCCGGGGCGCTGGTGCTGGAAAACACCGTGGTCCCGGATGGCATGGTGGCCATGGGTGTGCCCGCCAAGGTGCGTGAAGCCGCCAGCCCCGCCCTGGTGGAAGCCAACCGAAAAAATGCCGAAGGGTATGTGGTGGAAGCCACCGCCCATGCGGAGGCGAATAAGTAAGTCCTGACGAGTATGTTCGCTCTTTGATTTTATTTTGCAGGGGACAACACCAATTTTTTAGGGCAATACCGCATAATTCTAAGTGCCGATTACGGCGAGCGAGGCGCGGCAGATGCCAAGCCAAAAGCGCAGATAATACTGGATGCTGCAAAGGTGAGCGCCGCCAGTGGCGGAAACAGCGAACCGAAGCAGGGGCAGCGGTCGCAGAGTGCGAGGGGCTTTTGCCCCCGAAGCACGATGCGGGTACCGCAACCCGACATTATCGAGCATTTTGGCAACGCAGATGCCGTGCCGCAGCCGCCGAAGCGGTGCTTAAGCCGCTAGGCGGGAATTGTGCGGTGTTGCCTTAGAATCTGTGGCGTACAGTCAAACATTTGCCTTTCTCCCCCGGCGGGATGATGGCCCACCACCACGCATTTTCCATCAAATTTTGCTTTTTTCTCCCCTTACCGGCCAAAAATCCGGTATCAGGCGTTGCAATCCCTTAAAAATCATAGTAAAATAGAACGGTATGTCTTGTAACCTTTCTTGTAATAGTTCAGGTGCCGCCTGAAAACCAGAGTGATAGAGGAGTGTTCCCCATGTGACGGAAGCAGACAACCGTAAAAAGTCACATTGCAATGGAATAAAGGAGTATTGACTTTCATGGCAACTTTGCGTGAAGAAATCGAGCGCCGCCGGACGTTTGCGATCATTTCGCACCCGGACGCCGGCAAAACCACATTGACCGAAAAGCTGCTGCTGTACGGGGGAGCCATCCAGACCGCCGGTTCCGTCAAGGGCAAGCAGAGCGCCAAACATGCCGTTTCTGACTGGATGGATATTGAAAAACAGCGCGGTATCTCTGTTACCTCCTCTGTTTTACAGTTCAACTATCAGGGCAAGTGCATCAACATTCTGGATACCCCCGGCCACCAGGACTTCTCCGAGGATACCTACCGCACCTTGATGGCGGCGGATTCCGCCGTCATGGTCATCGACGCCGCCAAGGGCGTTGAGGCCCAGACCATCAAGCTGTTCAAGGTCTGCACCCTGCGCCATATCCCCATTTTCACCTTCATCAACAAGATGGACCGCGAAGCCCGCGACCCGTTTGAACTGATGGAAAACATTGAGACGATCCTGGGCATCAAAACCTACCCGATGAACTGGCCCATCGGCTGCGGCAAAGAGTTCAAGGGCGTGTTTGACCGCGGCACCCGCAAGGTGCTGGCTTTTGAAAGCGATGGCCGCGCCAACGGCGTGAAGATGGTGGACGAGATCACCGCTGAGCTGGGCGCACCCGAAATGGACGAATTGATCGGCGCGGCCAACCACCAGAAGCTGGCTGACGACATTGAGCTGCTGGATGGCGCCGCCGAAGAGTTTGACCTGGACGCTGTGCAGCACGGCCAGCTGAGCCCCGTATTCTTTGGCTCCGCGCTGACCAACTTTGGCGTGGAACCTTTCCTGAAAGAGTTCCTGCGCCTGACCCCGCCGCCACTGCCCCGCAAGGATGCCCCCACCGGCGATGTGGTGGATCCCTGCAGCGAGCAGTTCAGCGGCTTTGTGTTCAAAATCCAGGCCAACATGAACAAGAATCACCGCGACCGCATTGCGTTTTTGCGCATCTGCTCCGGCAAGTTTGAGCGCGGCATGGAAGCATTCCATGTGCAGGAGGGCAAGAACATCAAGCTTGCTACCGGCACCAGCCTGATGGCTGACGACCGCGCCATCGTGGACGAAGCCTATGCCGGCGATATCATCGGTCTGTTTGATCCGGGCATCTTCTCCATTGGCGATACGCTGTGCACCGGCAAGCAGCATGTGCAGTTTGCGGGCATCCCCACCTTTGCACCGGAACATTTTGCCCGCGTGACCCAGGTAGACACGATGAAGCGCAAGCAGTTTGTGAAAGGCATGGAGCAGATCGCACAGGAAGGCGCGATCCAGATTTTCCGCGACCTTGGCTCCGGTATGGAGGAAGTTATCGTCGGCGTGGTCGGCGTGCTGCAGCTGGAAGTGCTGGAATACCGCCTGCGCAACGAATATAACGTTGACATCCGTATGCAGACCCTGCCGTATGAGCACCTGCGCTGGATCATGAACGACCCGGACGAGCTGGACCCCAAAACACTGGACCTGACCAGCGACACCCGCTGCATCGAGGACCTGAAGGGCAACCACCTGCTGCTGTTCGGCAGCCCGTGGAGCATCAACTGGGCCGAGCAGCACAACGAACAGCTGAAGCTTTCCGAGTTCGGCAACCTGACGTTCTGATTTTGTTTTGTAATTATGAAAAAAGGCATTGCGGGCCGCGCGTCTGCAATGCCTTTTTTGCATCTTGCGGTTGCACATGGGGGCCAAAACGGGTATACTGAGAGAGTGTAATTTTGTCCTTTTGCAGAAAGGAGGCCGCCCGGATGAAGGCTGACCGCTATTTGTTTGATGGTTCCCACCCATGCGCGCTGCGCAAGCTGCCCTGCGACAGCAAGGATGACCATGTAAAGAAAGAAGATATCCTGGCCAAAACTGCCGAAAACCTGGAAAAGATGGCCGCCCTGCAGGACGCCTTTTACGCCGATGGGCGCGAGGGCCTTGTGATCATTCTGCAGGCGCTGGATGCCGCCGGGAAGGACAGCACCATAAAGCATGTGATGGGCGGCCTGAACCCCCAGGGTGTACAGGTAACCAGCTTCAAGCAGCCCACCAGCGAGGAACTGCACCACGACTTTTTGTGGCGGGTGAACAAAGTTCTGCCGCCCCGCGGCAGCATTGCCATTTTCAACCGCAGCTATTACGAGGACGTTCTGGTGGTGCAGATCCACGACCTGCAAAAGACCTACCAGATGGCCCCGCGCGTGCTGGAAGACAGCAAGAAGGACTTTTTTGAAAAGCGCTACCGCCAGATCCGCAGCTATGAAGAATACCTGTACGAGAACAGCTACCGCGTGGTCAAAATCTTTCTGCACGTTTCCAAGGACGAACAGAAAAAGCGCTTTTTAGAGCGCATTGACCGCCCGGAAAAGAACTGGAAGTTCTCCTGCTCTGACCTGAAAGAGCGGATGCGTTTTGACGAATATCTGGATACCTTTGATGAAGTCATCACCGCAACCGCTACCAAGCACAGCCCGTGGTATGCCATCCCGGCTGACCAGAAATGGTACACCCGCTACCTGGTCAGCGAGATTGTACTGGATGCTTTGCAGAAGAGCTGCCACGAATACCCGGTGCTTTCGGACGATGCAAAGGCCGAACTGCTGAACTGCAAGGCAGCGCTGGAACAGGAATAATGCCAAACGCTGCCGGGTGGATGTTCCCCCGGCAAGCCGCAAAAGGAGGGGCGCACTTTGCCGCCGATCCGCGTATTACAAATCATGCCCGCCATGGACGCCGGCGGCATGGAAACCTTTGTCATGAATGTCTACCGTGCCGTGGACCGCAGCCAGGTACAGTTTGATTTTTTGTACCACTATGATAAGCCCTGCTTTTATGATGCTGAAATTGAAGCCCTGGGCGGGCACATTACCAAGCTGACGGTGCGGCAGGACAATAATATCCCGAAATACCTGCATGACCTGCGCGCCTTTTTTACCGCGCACCCGGAATACAAGGTCATCCACGGGCATTACAGCGGCTTTGGCATGTTTTATAATGCCGTGGCCCGCCGCTGCGGGGTGCCGGTGCGGGCAGGCCACAGCCACAACACTGCCTATGAGCACAACCTGGTGGGCCAGCTGGACCGGCTGATGAGTTCCCGCTTTGACCACGACCTGACCCACCGCTTTGCCTGCAGCCAGCGCGCCGGGGAGATGCTGTACGGCAAACACCCGTTCACCGTGCTGCCCAACGGCATTATGACCGATGTGTTCGCCCTCCACGATCCCGCCGCCCGTGCCGCCCTGCGCGCTGAGCTTGGCGTGCAGAAAGGCGAAATTCTGTTTGGCCATGTGGGCCGTTTTTGTGAGCAGAAAAACCATGCCGGGCTGCTGCGCATTTTTGCCGGGGTCAGCCGCCGCATGCCCAACGCCCGGCTGGTGCTGATCGGCACCGGCGAGCTGGTTGATTCCACCCGTGCCCTTGCCCAGGAGCTTAACCTGAGCGACCGGGTAATTTTTGCCGGGGTGCGCAAGGATATGGCCGCGCTGTACCACGCCATGGATGTATTTTTGCTGCCCAGTTTGTTTGAGGGGCTGCCCGTTGTGCTGGTGGAAGCCCAGGCCGCCGGCCTGCCCTGCTTTGTGGCCGATACGGTGGACCCCGGCGCGGCGTTTGCCGGCAACATCCACTACCTGCCCTTGCAGAATGAAGCCGCCTGGGCTGATTCCATTGCCGCGGCGGACCTGACCCGTGACCCCAACGCCCAGGCCAAAGCCATTGCCGCTGGATTTGATGTACACACCAGCGCGGGCATCCTGCAAAAATTTTACCTGGAGCAGACGCAGAAATATACAAAGGAGGTGCAGCCATGAGTGAAACCGAGCCCCAGTTCAAAGGCCCTGCCATTGCCGTGGTGGTGCCGGTACATAACGGCGCTGCGTTTTTGCAGCAGTGTCTGGCATCCCTGGCTGCGCAGACCTTTGGCGATTTCGCCTGTTTTGTGGTGGATGACGGTTCCACCGATGAAAGCGCCGAGCTTGCCGCCGCGTGGGAAAGCCGGGACGCCCGGTTTGTTGTGATCCACCAGCGCCAGAGCGGTGTTGCCGCCGCCCGCGCTGCCGGGGTGCGTGCGGGGCTGAACCTGAAGGCCCGGTGGTTTGCCTTTTGTGATGCGGACGACTGCTACCACAAGCAGTTTTTGGATGCGCTGTACCGCGCTGCCCAAACCACCCGCTGCCAGATTGCCTGCTGCCGGTATGACTGCTTTACCGAGGATATTCCTCCGGAAAGCCCGCCGCCCAGCCAGACCACGGTGTTTCAGCCGCCCGCCCATCTGGATGCCCTGCTGCATGACCACCGGGTGGACTTTGGGCTGTGGAACAAGCTGTACGCCCACGAGCTGATCACCGCCGAGATCATGGACAACGGCCTTGCCTACAACGAAGACCTTGTGGCCAACTGGCAGATTTTCAGCGCGGCAGACGGCTGTGCCTATGTGGATTTTGCAGGCTACCATTACCGGCAGCACGCGGCTTCGGCCAGCCACCGTGCCCTGCCGCCGGAAAGCATTGACCAGCAGCGCCAGGCCGCCGTGTTCATCCGCGAGCATGCCAGCCCGGCCATCCAGCAGAGCGCCAACGCCTTTTATTACGAAAAGCTGGTCTACCTTGCCAGCATGATTTTGCGGCGGGACGATGCCGCCGCCTACCGCGTGCAGATCAACGAGCTGGGGGTGGGCATCCGCGCCGGGCTGCAGGACCCTAACCTTGGCCGCAACCCGCGGCTGCCGCTTGCCATCCGCGCGGCGGCGTGGGCAACCATCAACTGCCCGGTGCTGTGGCGCAAAGTGTGCCGTACCATGTTAAAAGACCGGCGCTGACTCCTTTTGCACAGGATAAACACCATGCGTATTTTATTTATACTGGATAGTGTGGAAAACCCAACCTCTGCCAATGTGCTGATGGCACAGCGTTTGGCAGGGGTGCTTTGTGCTGCCGGGCACACCGTACACCTGTTGGAACTATGGGACGGCCTGCATCCCCAGCCGGAGCTGCCCGGCTGCACCGTGCACTGCCTTGCCTTTGCGGACGAGCGCCTGATGAACGCCGCGCTGGAAAACGGCCGCAGTGGCGGTTCGCCCATTCCGGTGCGGCTGGCGCGGCTTTGCTGCCACCCCACGGCGGTGGCGGCGGCGTTCCGCCAGCTGGTGCTGCACGCCCCGCGCCGGGTGGTGGATACCCGCCGGGAGCTGGAAAAGCTGGATGCTGCGTTCCATTTTGATGTGATCTGCGCTGTTTGTGCGCCCTACCGCGCCGCGTTTGCGCTGGAAACCGCGCAGGTGCAGGCCAAAAAGGCCATCTGGCAGCTGGACCCCTATGCTTCCAACCGGGATTATCAGGCCCCCGGCGGCTACCCGCGGGAGCTGGAGCTGCTGAACCATCTGGCCGCCGCCTTTATCACCCGGCAGGCCGTTGGGGATTACGCCCCCGGCGCCCCGCTGGCCGCGGCGGCGGAAAAAGTTCATGTGCTGGATTTCCCCAGTCTGGTGCCCCCGGCGGCAGTGCCGAACCATGCAGCAGACAGCAAAAAGCGCTGCGTGTTCTGCGGTTCTTTGTATCCCGGCCTGCGGGAGCCGGGCTTTGCGCTGGAACTTTTCCGCGCCCTGGGCCCGGCCAGCGGCTGGACCCTGACGATGGCAGGCGGCGGCTGGCAATACTTTGCCGCGGACGCTGCCCAGACCAAGGCTGTATTGGGCGAACAGTTTGAACAGCCCGGCCCCGTGCCCGCCGAAACCGCCCGCACCATGCAGGCACAGGCCGATGTTCTTTTGAACCTTGGCAACGCGGTAGACAACCAGCTGCCCAGCAAACTGTTTGACTACTTTGCTGCGGGCAAGCCAGTTTTGCACCTCTGCGTGATCGAAAACGACCCTGCCCTGCCCTATCTGGCCCGCTATCCGCTGGCGCTGGTGCTGCACCAAGGCCAGGCTGATGCTGCGGATATTCTGCACCGCTGGCTGGGTGAAGTGTGCGGTAAACAGCTGCCCTTTGGGGAAGTGTGTGATCTCTTCCCTGAGCTGGTGCCGCAGGCGGTTGCGGCTGAATTTGTGAGGTGGCTAATGTGAAGGTACTCTGGCTTGTCAGCATCACCATCCCTGCTGCCGCGGATGCCTGCGGTTTGCAGGCAAAAGAGATCGGTGGGGGTTGGCTTTCCGGCGCGCTGGGCGGCATGACCGCCGCACCGGACGCCCCGGCCATTACCGTTGCCAGCGTGGATGCCCGCGCGGAAACTTTAACCGTTTGCAGCAAAAGCGGCGTAAGTTTTGCACTGGTTCCCACCGGAAGTGTGGAAAACTTTTCTGCCCTGCTCAAAAAAATTGCCCCGGATCTTGTCCATATCTGGGGCACCGAGTACGCTGCCGCCCGCACCATACAGCAGGCGGCCCAGGCGGCGGGGATACCGGTGCTGGTGGGCATCCAGGGCGTGATGGTTGACTGTGCCCTGCACTTGAATGACGGCGTGCCAGCACAGCTGCTGCACTCCTGCGCGGCGCAGCATTTGATTGACCGCCATGTGCCGGGCGGGCTGCTGGACGTGAACCAGGCCCGTTTTGATACCCTTGCCCAGAGCGAAGCCGCCGTGCTGGCCAACGCCCGCCATGTGACTGGGCGCACCAGCTTTGACCGTTCCGCCGTTCAAAAGCTGGCCCCGCAGGCCAGTTATTACCCCTGCAACGAAACGCTGCGCCCGGAGTTTTACACCCCACCGGTGTGGCACCCCCGCACCTTTGGCGAAGCGCCGGTGCTGCTGCTCAGCCAGGGCAACTACCCGCTCAAAAACCTGCATACCGTGCTCAAAGCGCTGCCCGCCGTGCTGGCGCAGTACCCCGGCGCGGTGCTGCGGGTGGCGGGCTGGCCCCCGCTGGATAAAGGGCCGCTGCTGCGCCCGGTGATTGACTGGATGTTCCCCTACCAGACCTGGTGCAAACAGCTGATCCGCCGCCTGGGGCTGGCGGACCATGTGCAGTACACCGGCCCGCTGGATGCCGCCGCCATGCGGCAGGCTTACCTGGATGCCGATCTCTTCCTGTTGCCGTCTTACAGCGAGAACAGCCCCAACAGTCTGGGCGAAGCCATGCTGCTGGGCCTGCCCTGCGTGGCCAGCGCGGCAGGCGGCATCCCGGATATGCTGCAAAGCGGCGTGCAGGGGATGCTGTACGGTGCCGCCGGGGATGATGCCGCCCTGAGCGCGGCCATTTTACAGCTGCTTGCCCTGCCGGACCACGGCACGGCGCTGGGCACCGCCGCGCAGATCCGCGCCCGGGTGACCCATGACGCGGCCAAAAACACCGCACAGATGATTGAAATTTACCGCAAAGTCCTGCAAAGGGAGGGAACACTGTGAGCCTGCCCGCCATTGGGGTGGTGATCCCCTGCTATAAGGCCGAGCACACGCTGCGCCAGACGGTTGAAAGCGTGCTGCAGGGTGCACCGGACAATTTGCAGCTGGTGCTGGTGGAGGACGGCAGCCCGGACGGCACCGGCGCGTTGTGTGATGCCCTTGCCACCCAGGACCCCCGCGTTACCGCACTGCACCAGCCCAACGGCGGGGCATCCGCCGCGCGCAACGCGGGGTTGGATACACTGTGCCGCAGCGGTGCCGAGTGGGTGCTGTTTGTGGATGCGGACGATACCCTGCTGCCGGGGCTGTGGCAGGCGCTGCCCGCTGCATTTGATGCGCAGCCGGGCCTGATTTTGTACGGCATGGTGCGCGCCAGCGGCCCTGCCCCCAATCCGCTGGCCCCCGGCTGCTATGCTGGCCCCGCCGCGCTGGGGGATGCGCTGGACCCGCTGCTGTTTGAAAGCGGCTACCTCGCCGCCCCCTACCCCAAGCTGTTCCGGCTGGATGTGATCCGCCGGAACAAGCTGCGGTTTGACCCACGCTTAAAAATCAATGAAGATGTTTTGTTTAATCTTCAATATTTGCGGTTTTTGCTTTTTTTACAAAAAAACTCTGCCATTTATTGCCTTGCAGGTGTATACTATAATCAGAATGATATGCTTGCGGGCAGTCTGTCCCGCTCCCTGCGGGGGGATTTGCTGGACGCCGAGGCTGTGACCCGCCCCGTGCTGCAAGCATTCTTGACGGATGCCAAGCTGCCTGCACCAGAAATTGACCGCCTGGTGCAAATAAGCCGGGTGCGTGCCGCGTTAAATCAATATGGGCTGCTGACCGGCTGCCCCGGCCGCATGCCGTTTGCCCAGCGGCGGCAGCTGTTTGCCCGCATTTTGCAGGATGCTGATGCCCGCGCGGCCCTGCGCGCCCGCCTGACTGCGGACCCCAACCGCCTGCTGGCGCTGCCCTACCGGCTGGGGGTATTTTTGCACAGCGCCTGGCTATTGGCCGCTTATACCCAGCTGAAAAACCGCTTTTTATGAGAGGAACGTTTTGCATGCCGAACCCGACCATTTCCATTGTGACAACTGTATATGACGCCAAGGATTACATCCCCCGCACGGTGCGTAGCATTCTGGCCCAGAGCTTTACGGACTTTGAGCTGCTGCTGGTGGAGGATGGCAGCCCCAACGGCTGCGGCGAGCTGTGTGATGAGCTTGCCAAAACCGACCCGCGCATCCGGGTGTTCCACAAGGAAAACGGCGGCCCGGCCTCCGCTTTGAACGTTGGGCTGGACAATGCCCGCGGGGATTACATCGGCTTTGTGGATTCGGACGACCTGGTGGATCCGGATCTCTACGAAACACTTTTGAATGCCATCCGCGAAAATGATGTGCGCATTGCCTCCTGCAATGCCGACGCGGTGGACGAACGGGAAAAGCCCGTGCCGGGGGCCGGGGTCAACATCAACATTGCCGGGCGGCACATGGCCATGGAGCTGCTGCTGGATACCTTTAAAACCGGCGGCTTTTACGGGCTGCTGTGCTGGAACAAGCTGTTTGACATCCGCCTGTTCCGCGATAAAGGCGTGCATTTTGACGAAACCATGTTCTTTGGCGATGACGCCAGCGAGCTGCACCGCGTGTATGACGGCGAGTATGTTTACTGTGTGCCGCGCGTGCTGTACCACTACCGGCGGCGCGGCGGCCAGATGACCGAGGTGCTGTTTCCGCCGCGGCGGCTGGATGATTTGAAAATGTACTGGAACTGGCTGGGCTGGTTTGCCGCGCAGCCGGACAAAACCGAATATAAAGGTTATTATGAATGGGCCGTGGCATGGTACTGGAAGGTGTTTTACCTGTTCTGGTGCCAGGCCAGCGAGGCCGGAGCCATGGCAAAGCTGAAACCGGAATTTTTGAAGCACAAAAAGCATCTGGACAGCATTTTGCCGGACATCCTGCGCTGCCCGCATGTGCCCGGTGCCGAAAAAGCGCGCGCTGTGCTGTTCTGCGCCGCACCGGGACTGACCTACACGCTGGCACACGCCCGCGGCAAGCTGCATGGCAGCAAAACGGACTGAGGAATGAGGGGGAAAAACAAGATGGAACATATTGCAGTTAGTGTGATCGTTCCCATTTACAACGCAGAGCCCTGGCTGGAAGAGTGCGTGCAGAGCATTCTGGACCAGGATTTCCCGGCCAGCTACGGCACGATCGAAGTGCTGCTGATCGATGACGGCGCAACGGATGGCAGCGGCGCTTTGTGTGACCGCCTTGCCAAGCGGGACAACCGCATTAAAGTGGTGCACCAGGAGAACCAGGGGCTTTCCGGCGCGCGCAACACCGGCATTGATATGGCCCGCGGCCGCTATTATGCCTTTATTGACAGCGACGATGTGGTGCGCCCGGCGTACCTGAAAAAGATGTACGAAGCCTGCGAAGCGCACGACGCCTACATGGCGATCTGCGCAGTGGAGGACGTACAGGAGAACGGCAAGCCCCTGCCGGAGCCGGTGTTCACCCCGCCCACGCAGGAAGGTGTGTTCCGCGGCAAGGATCTGCTGAATGATTTTTATGCCCCCAACGGCACTTATTACACCGTTGCATGGAACAAGCTTTACCGCGCCGAGGTGTGGAAGCTGCTGCATTACCCGGAGGGCCGTCTGCACGAGGATGATTTTGTGGCGCACCGGCTGTTCTGGCGGTGCGATAAAGTGGTGTGCCTGCCGGATGTTTTGTACAATTACCGCCTGCGTTCCGGCAGCATTATGCGCACCAGCCTGAAACCCGGCGCGTTTGACGCGGTGGACGGCCTGGCTGACCGGTACCGCTTTTATGTCGAGAACGGCGCGGACCGTTCGGTGATTGATTCGGCTTATGCTGCCTGTTGGCGGCGGTATCTTTTCCTGTGCGCCAAGGTACGCCAGAACCCGGAGCCGCAGCTGGTCAAGGCCATCAGCAAGGAGCAGTTTCTGATGCAGGGGCTGATCAGCTACCTGCCCAACTGCCGCCACATGAAGATGACCGAAAAGCTTTCCGCTGCCCGCTGGGCCATGATGCCCGCCGAAAGCCTTTGCCCGGCAAAGTGATTGTTTACGGGAGCTTTCCAGCCTTTTTTGAAAAAAAGGCTTCGGCGAAAAAACTTTAATATAATAGAATATAAGGGCAATACCGCATAATTCTAAGTGCCGATACGGCGAGCGAGGTGCGGCA
>OLOQ01001381.1_pt1 | contig 23659 bp, 21 predicted proteins | sample 1673101 | NCBI WGS metagenome assembly OLOQ01 (sample SAMEA3136754, study PRJEB25190) | human gut metagenome | biome: human gut; feature: human-associated habitat; material: faeces | place: Austria | collected 2013 | reverse complement strand
CATCGATTTTATTTACGACCAATATTTGATTCCATATGCATTGAGAATATCACATACTTCCTTTGCAAATTCTTGAGAATGATGACGGGAATCAAATGATACAGCTACGCCACGCTTCTTTCCTTCTTCTCCATAGTGGTGGATGACGAAGTTTGCCATTCCAACAGTAGCCTTTTGAACAACCAAAGGATTCATTCTATTGGTTCCAGGACCCATTTCTCCACGAAGACCGGCAGTTCCAAAAGCGATATCGCCACCAAACATATCACGTAACTTGTCGTCGCTAGAATTACGAATGATTTCCTTGTCAGCATCACTGACTTTAGGACTATCCAACCACATCTGAGCACGCGCTTTAAAATCCATTGTTTATTTCCTCTTCCTACCCTTTTTTTCCATATCAAAACAAGGGTTAATAACCATTTGTTATTATAGTCTTTTAAATATACTTTTTTCAATAAAATTTAAAGTTTAAACATCGTATACTTTATTTACTCTTCAAAGTCGGAATTTCATTTATATATTCCCATTTAATCCCCCAATGAAAGTTATCAGACATCATATCTTCCGCTTCATACGAGGAAGTATTTCCATTAAAGAAAACAAAGGAATCTTCACACCACGTCTCTGGTTCCTAGAAAGGAATCAGAGTTTTTTTACTTTCTTACTGGCAGCTGAATTCTATACATTATCGACAATTATGCGAATAACGTTCCAAATTTTCTTCATAGAAATTAATGTAAGATATAAGATACTCTCTTTGATACCCTTCCTTCGCCCATAGATAGTATTCTTCCGCAAAGTAACTTGCTCTTCTTCAGTAAGAGTTTTGATTACTTTTTTGCCGAAAACAGGAAAGAAAAAAGTATTGCTTTTATCGGCAAAAAGATAAATAAGGCACTTTCCCTGTCCCATGTCTCCAAACTCCATATAACTAATATAACATTCTAAGGCTTGACTCTCAACGAAAACATAAAGAATGCGCACCAACGCTCCCAATCCAAAAAAGTGATTATGATAAAATAGAATTACTATTAAAAAAGGAGGAAATGTATGCCATCTACTTTCGAGCAACTTGAAAGAGTCGTTCTAGAAAATTCCTATTCAAAGAACTGGACATCAGCCGTATTAGAATGGGAAATAACTGATACTGACGAAGATGAATCATGCGAATCAAATTGTGTCTGTGGAAAGGAAAACATCCGTTACCTTTACACCATTGAAAATACAATAACAAAAAAAACGTTGTTTCCTATAGGAAGCTCCTGCATCAAAAAATTCAATCGCAATGATTTAAACGAACAAACATCAATCACAGAAAAACTTTTCAAGCTTTATCATGCTGTAGGCAACAATCAATTTTTATCTCTCAGTACAGATCTATTTAGTCGCAAATTGCTCCAATACCTATATAAAGAACGTGCTTTCTATTTAGAAAACGGAAAATACGACGAAGATGAAAATTATGAATTCTTGCTTCAAATGTTCAATAAGAAAGATAAAAATTCCATCACATCAGGTCAAAGAAGAAAAATAACTGCTATTTTGCTAAACAACATAAAGCCTTTTGTACAAAAAAGATTAGCGTCAAAAGTTAAGCAATCACCCTATGATTTTAAAAAATAAGTTATATTCGGTTTTAACAATCTATTTCTCTCATCATCGTCGCAATTAAACGCGATCCATCATTATTCCAGATGACATTGACAAGCTTCCATCCATATTTGCCATAATCGTCTAACTTAAACACTAATAATTCTTCGTATTCAGTAAATACCATGTACTCATATTTAGTCATAAAGAAAAGACCTCCTTTATTTTCTTGGAGTCTTCTTTCCTTACGTACTCCAAGTACTTTTATTTTATCAAAAACATCCGTTCATTTGTAGCTTTTCCCTGCTTTAAACAGCCCTTGATCTTGCAACCATATCTTAATTGTGATCTAATAAAGCGAGGTCAAAAGATATATGACAAATGTTAGTGACAGCTATGATTTCATAAATAAGAAAATTATTACGATGAAGGAAAATTATCCGTCTCTTAGAAAAAAGACAGATGATTTTGCTTTTACGGCATTGTGTGTCAAATCCAATTTCTTCAAGAATCCTGCGTTAGATTTCGACGACAGAACAATTGAAAACATGATGGTTGACGGAACGAATGATGGCGGTATTGATGCCATGCTATTAGATCAAAATTCGGACTCCAATGACCTCATTTTGGTTCAGTCTAAACATTATCATCAAATTAGCTACGATGACGTCATGGACGCTATCACAAAAATGGTTCGTTTCTATGAATCGATGGAGGCCGGGCAATATAATTCCGTCCAACCCAAAGTTTCAAGCTTATATCAAAAACTATGTTCCGAAGTTGGAGACGAATCAAAAATCGTTTTTGTTTTATATACCACAGCCCTCAAGAAAAACTTCAATGAAGACAAGGCTCAAAAAGAATTTAAAGCTCTCTTTTCTAATCCATCCAGATTCGAATTATATATTTATTTTGGCGAAAATCTTGTCCAAGAAATCAAGGATTCCGACTCAAGGCAGCCAGATGTTGAATCAGGGAAAATATATATCGATAAATCTAAAAATATTCTTGAATACGAAGATGGTGAAGCTGCCATCGTCAATGTTTCTGCTTTTTCCATTAAGTCCCTTTACGGCATTTATTTTGAAAGCTTGCTTTCCAAGAACCTTCGTTATCACATTAAAGCAGGCAGCAACATAGATAAAGACATTTCCAACTCAATCAAAAAGAACAGCGATGATTTTTGGTTTAAGAATAATGGAATCACGATCATCTGCGAAGACTTTGATGTCAGCGGCACAGAAGTCAAACTAGAACACTTTTCCATTATCAATGGTGGGCAAACCACATACAATCTCTATAATAGCGATTCTCTTGATAAAAACCATGACTTCTTTTTGCCATGCAAAATAATAAAGATTCGCGGAAAAAATGATGAGGAAAAGAGTGCATTTTCTTTGGAGATTGCGAAAGCAACCAATTCTCAAAAGCCTATCAAACCCATTGATTTAAAAGCAAACTCTTATGAACAAGTTCACTTTTCAAGCCTAATGAAAGGCGAAGGCCTTTTCTACCAGACAAAACGTGGAGAAAAAGCACCGAAAGATAAGGCACCATATCAAAGCTGTGACTTAACCAAACTCGGCAAGCTTTGCTTATCAGCTATCTTCCAAATTCCTTGCACGAGTCGTAACAAGCCATCCGTTTTATACACATCAAAATTCTACAATCCTTTATTTAATGAATATCCTGAGCTTGTAGCTGGACTTTCCGAGCAATTACTGTATATGGATTATTACTTCAGCAATGCTTTCCTAAAAGAGTTTAAAGATAAAGAACAAGCCGAGCCAAACTCTGATACCCTTCTAGAATTCGCACAAAACTCACGAACCATTTGTATAGCCTTTGCCACCTTGGCATCAAGATATTACAATGGAAATATCTCTAAGGATGGACTTTCTGTCATTTTTAAGAATACAAAAGCTGACTCATCGGATTCTTACGATAGAGCAATGTATGACATTTTTAGAAATATGGACGGCATCAAGAAGCTATTCCCAGATTTTGTTTATTCAAATAAAACAGAGTTCGATAGTATTCTGTACAAATTGTATGATGCCATAATCAAAAATGGTTCAGAGCTTTATAGTTAGAAGAAAGAAGAAAGCGAAGACGTTCCCCTTAATGCTTCCAATTTCTTGAAGAAAGATTCCAACTACTACCTCATATTGAAAAACAAGTGGTCTTCATTATCATCGACAATCAAAGAGGTTTTCGGTCAATTCTAAAAAACAAATTACTTATCAGAAACTATATTAACTCCTATCATTTCAGGACTCAATTTGCTATACCATCTCAAGAAAACAAAAGACAGTTCCTGATGAGTTATAAAAATTTAGCTCTTCTCCTACCCCTCTTCGGCGTCAGCTTTAACCTCCACAAATCGTGCACAGTAAGATCAAAAATGTCCGCAGCTGCGATAATTTTGCTATTTTTTAATTATCATGACCTCCATCATTTCTTAGACTTGTCAGCATTTCTAATCCGTTCCAAAAAATATCAAATATGCCATAACATAAGAATTAGAATCTAATTCATATGTGGATAATTTCTCTTATGAATTATCACAAGAATACAGTTTATTCATCTCTATAGAAGTTGATGTTGATATATTTTCACTGCCATCACAAGAAAGCAACGAAAAAAAAGACATTACGACTAAACTGACTTTGCTATTTTTATTAATAGCAATTCCTTTCATATATAAAATTCCATTTTTCAATTATAGTTTAATAAATGTCAACAAAAATATCAAAACATAAGTCCATTATCTAATTCTATTGATAACTAATTTGTTAGTATCAATCATTTCATTATCTTTTCTAATTGAAAATACTTTTTATGATCATCATCGATCAAGCTTTTCAATCTCATCAACCCATCGCTGAAATTAGAAACCTTAGCGTATGAATTGATATAAGGCATCGTCAAAAAATCATATGAAGTCATGATTCTTTCATCTCCACCATTGATGGTGAAGAATTCCTTCAGTGTTTTATATTCTTTTCCTTCGAAAAAGAACGATTTCTTTTTCGATAATAAATATCCTAAATCAAACCAACTCTCAATAGGATGAGAATTATATTCATCAGTTATTCTCTTTATCGAGCTATAAAAAGTCGGGCTATTTTTATCCAGTCCTCTAATTTCTAAGAATCTGAGAAGCAATCCTTTAGATAGTAAAGATTGTAATTCGACAATGGGTCTAGGTGCATTGTTCAATATCGTGAGTCCTAATTCATTCGAGTCATTCAATCTAATACCGCCCAATGCTAATTTATGTCCAGGATTTAGTAGGAATGATATTTCAAAAAGAGCAATTTCTTTATCTTTGTTGTCTAAAAAAATACTGACTGCCCTCTTGCCTTTCTCAATATCCATCTCATAAAGCCAATTAGTAAATGATGAATCGTTGAATTGATCGACGAACAAATCTGGGTAAAGACACATTTCATCACCGACTTGTTCTAAAGATGAATAAGACAATCTATCGTTGATTCTAAATGTTCTCTTGATCATATGGCAATTCCTCTTTGCATGTCGATGATGACTACTATAAAGCTAAACACTACCAAGAAGAAAAAGACCCAACTTATCGAGGAGAACAAAGTTTCCAATATTCGATGGTTCTTTTGTCTAGTAATCTTCAGCATGCTTTTAATCTTGGTCGATTCTTCAAACACAAATCTATTAATTGAATCTTTATCTAATATCATCTTGTCTTTAATATGTTCGACAAGATAAGACATCAAGTTCCCTGCCAACTTGTCTATTTTATTCAAAAGTTGAACAGATTTGTTTTTGGAGAAATTCAAGACATAATCAAACCCACTATCTCTTCTAGATTTTATGGAGAAGATAGTAGCGAACAAAATATCGTATATCAATGTTCCGACAATAGGAATAAAAAGTGCGTAAGTCGATAAATAAGACCAATCTGGAGAAATCAAAAACTCTCGCATCAATCCATTAGAAAAAAGATAAAGAGAGAAGAAATTGCTGAATAACAACAATAAGACTGATAGGAAGGACTCAATAAATCTCAATCCACCAGCTCTTCTATCTCTACTCTTAACTTCATCGATTACATTGGTCATTCTAAAGACTTGATCTTTGTGCCACCCATCGATTCTTTTGGAAACAATTTCAATTTTATCTTCATCAGAAATATCATTATTTACTATTAGTTCATCTATAGTCAAAATTTCGCCTTTATAGTCGATCAAGAGTTGTCCTATGGATAAAGGGCAATCCTTGGGTTGCTCTTTTTCAAAAGGGTTGACCCACCAATTGACAAAAGAATGTATAGCATATTCAAATACATGTGTCTCTAAAGAGGCGTAATCCATCATATTGGTAACTGCAAAATCCAAATCACGAAGTGAAGCATATTCATACATCAGTGAAGGAAGATAAGTCAAAGAAGCTTGTTGCAATTTGATCATGGATTCTATGTAGACAGGCGAGTTCTTCAACGAAACTGAAAGTTGTTGAACAACCTTATAGCAATTGATTCCTGAAGCTTCCATCAATAATCTATTTCTATCAAGAGTATTCATAAAGGCATCACCTCACTATAAGGAACAAAGTAATTGAATATCGATTCAAAAAATCCATAGTCTATAGTTAAAGCTGGTCTCATTCCACTTATAAAATAAAATACAGTTGTGACTGACATGCACATAAACAATATGGAATAGGTTAGATGGATAAACTTATGACCTATTCCTCTATTGAAAGGATTGGATAAATGCACAAAGTGCTGAGATGATATTCTAAATGTCAAAAGCAAGACTAGAAAAATCACCATTATCAAAAATGTTCCCGAAGTCAAATATAACGCCTCTAAGTTCTTTGGAGAGTAACCGAAAATAGGTTTAAGAAATTCATAGAATCCTTTCCCGATTGCATTTAGAACTTTATACTCAAAATAAAACTTGTCGAATAGGAAGAAAAAGAATAAACAAATATAAGGAGGAAAGAAAGACCAAAACAAAACTTTTATCTTGTTGTAGGAAACAAAAAAGGAAATAGCTATACAGCATACCAATGGAATTGTTATAAGCCATGATAGGACCATGATAACCGTCTCCTTTTATGTTTCTTATTTTACCTAATAATTAACTCAAATCAGAAAGTATTTTGCGAAGGTGATCGGGAAGAGGCGCTTCAAATGTCATACCAGAAAGATATGATAGAACACCATCGATCTTCAAAAAACTGAATGTAGCTGCGTGAAGAAATTGAGACTTCAATCCATAGAGATCTTCAAATTCTTTATTTATTTCAAAGTTTCCGTACTTTCCATCACCTACAACCGGATGACCAATCAAAGAAAAATGGGCACGAATCTGATGTGTTCTACCAGTCAACAATTCAACATTCACTAATGCAGTATTGGAGAATTGCTTGACTCTTTTATATTCAGTTATCGCTGTCTTAGCACCTTCTTTCAATGTGCCAGCCCTGACCATTCCTTTATCAGCATCTTTGAGCAAAGGAATATTGATAGTTCCTGAGCCATTCAACTTTCCATAAACCAAGGCTGTATATGATTTCTTTATTTGAGTTCTATCTCTGAACAAAGCCAATAATTCCTGCATTGCAGGAAGATTCTTGGCACAGATGACAATACCAGTAGTATTTCTATCCAATCTATGACAAGGTCCAGGAACAAAGCCATAAGAATTGTTCGGGTTGAATTCACCTTTTTGTATAAGGTATGAGGTCAGCATATTAGCTAAAGTGAATTTGCTATCCTTTCCATCAGAATGAATGAGCAATCCTCTCGGTTTATTTACAACCACTATATTCTTATCTTCATAGATGATATCCAAAGGAGTAGAAATCGGTTTTTCTACATAATCCTTCTTAAATTTTTCTAAAAGATCTGGTTTTAAATATATGAATAAGGTATCGCCATCTTGCAAAATATATTTAATATCTACCTTTTTTCCATTAACTTTGACATCTTTTTGCCTAAAAAGCTTATAAATGAAGGATAAAGGAGCTTCTTTTATCCATCTTTTGATAAATTTGTCGACTCTTTGGTTGGCCTGTTCGGCGGTAATTTTAATTTCCATGCAAATTTCTCTTTTCAAATCAAATCTTTTCTATTATAATACTACACGCGCTGGAGAGATACCCAAGTGGTTGAAGGGGTGGGCTTGGAAAGCTCATAGTGGCAGAAATGCCAGCAAGAGTTCAAATCTCTTTCTCTCCGCCAGTTGAAATGCTATTTGAACTCTTACTATTAGGTAAGAAGTTCGGATTTAAGACTAGCCTTGCCAAAATCAAGAGTAGTCGATAGAAATAGAGGGTATGAAAACTCCAGATTTGAGGGGTAATACCCTCTTTTTTAATGCAAAAAACAGGTTGGAGTCGAACAAAATACGTCAAAAACTAACAGCCTTGAAAAAAGGATATGCCTCGGCTAGCCTTATCATGAGAAAATTTTAGCATTCGGAAAAACATATCAAGCTTTTTATCTTCTAAAAGAAGAAAAAACATTAGTTTGATCCAAATTTATGAAAAGAAAGGATTAAGTACATCCAAATGCAAAAGGAGAAGAGGGAAAAACTTAATAGTTTATGCCAACAGCTTTTAAAATTTCTTGATTTAAATCGGTTGACATAAAGAAGTAAAACTACTATATTCTATTTTTGTAAAGATTAATGAGGGGATAAAAATATGGGATCAATACTTGTATTAGGACCAATGATTATTTCTAGCATCTTAAATCAACAAGCTTCGTTAGCAGTTAATAACATCAGTACACTAATTGATAGGTCGACAAATTTTAATCATGTGTATGTAAAGACAGAACCAGTCGATGATGGTACTAAATGTTATGTCAGCGAGAATTCTGTTACAGCACTAAGAAAATTAGGATGGAAAATTAAAGAAGAAAAATATCTTGGGCAAAAGAAATACTTCTATTTGACTTCGAAGGAAAACCCTAAAATTGTTAGTGCTGCTCTCAATAACTCTTACATTGATGAGTTAAGAAATAAAATAGTTGTTGCTGAAAATACAGCAATCACTTACGAAGCCTTTCTCTTAAATCCTGATCCATTTGTGATGGATAACTATGTTTTAGGCTATCTAAGGAGCTTTAATAAGAATTATACTGGTGAAGGGAATAGTTATAGCCATTTTATTGAATGGAATATTGTCGCAGGTGCATTGCCTCCTGCTGCGTATATTTCAACTGTTGATGCTATACAAGGGTGCAAGGATTATTTTTCCCGCTTTGTTAATGAAAGCAATTACAGTTCATATTATCATGGTGCTCGACCAAAAAATTTAAGCAATAATGCCGATTATTTTGTAGATCCTGTAAGCAGTAACCAAAGAATTGATTTAATTCATCTTTTTGCTGCACTTGATGGCTGCTACGATAGAACAAACACCTATGGGTCTCAGATAACGGATATCTATCCAGTAGCACTTTTTCCTCAATATACACATGATTTAATTTCTTGGGCGGGTGATTTGCAACAGGCGGCAGATTATATTCAAGAAAACCAAAATAAATTTAATTTAAATTCTGATGAATTCAGTAATATTGGCAATAATGAAGCCACAGGATGTTCCTTTGAAGATATTCTTGCCGATATGGATGCTGTAAACATAGCCAATAAATTCTTAACAGGTCCTGGAAGGGTTTCTGATGCAATAGGCGAGTATTATCCTCGCATTTATTCGAATGGATATCGTACAAGTAGATTTATTGATGGCGTGCTGAGTGATAAGAATAAGAATTGGTCAGGTGATAGGTATCATCAATTCGAGCAAGAAATTTATGACGCTATGGGCTTAAAGTGGAATGGTTCTAACTGGGTGACTAGTGATGAATATAATTCTGCTAACATAGTACAAGAAAATAGATTTAAGATTTTGCACAATAAGAATGCTGATGAAAAGGTTAGAAAATATGTGGCTCGTTCTTTTGTAAAATATGTTTTGACATTGTGCTAAATAATTATATATGAAAAAGAAAATAAGTTTATCAATTTTATTAAGTTGTCTTATTTTAAATTCTTTATATGGATGTTCATCTGAAGATGATTATTTCAAGCAAAAAATAACTCCCTATTTAAGCTTTGAAGCTTTTATCAATTATTTAGATGAATCGAAAGAAGATGATGAAAGAGATGTTGGGGTTATTGAATATGAGGATAGAGGGGAACAGGGGAAAGGTTTTAATATTAATACTGACCAAGTAACACCTCTATTAAAGAAAATAAAATTTAGTATCGATAAAACTGTAAAAGAAGAATATGCACCTGATAATTTTTTTTGGATTTTAGAAATCAAATCAAAAATTCAAATAAAAGGGTATTCCTATGAAGATAGAGAATACGACTATATTTTAGAATTTAACAAAGATTTTCATGTAAGAGTTATTGTAGAACATTGGGAAAGATGGTCATATAACGATTTTTTTTCAAATGATTATTATACCGATTTGGATAGTCTGAATTTACTAAATGATTTTTACAAAAAGGGTGTGGCAAATGATGATTAAATATTCGATATTAAATAAAAATATCTATATTAATCCAGTCAATTTTACTTATTCCTTTAACGAAGAAGATTTACAAGGAATTGCCCCTGCATTAAGCACCAGTTTACCGGAAGATAAAATTCTGAGAATCTTTAAGCCAAAGTGTTATTCGTTTGGAATCGATATCTCGGATAAGTGTAATCTTCGTTGTTCTTATTGCTTCAATAAAAATATGACTGGAAGAATCATTCCTTTCGAAAAAGCAAAAGATTTTCTAGATAAGATGTTCTCGACTTTTCCAAATGGGGAAAAATACTTTGTTGATCTTTCTGGAAAAGGCGAGCCTCTCATGAATTTACCTGTGATTTTAAAAATTGCAAAGTATTGCCAAGATAAGAGTGATGAATTAAATGTTGAGGTATTACCTACTTTTGTATGCAATGGGACTTTGCTTTCTCCTATCGTGGCTGAAATATTACAAAAGAGCGGAATTCTTTTTGGCGTAAGCCTGGATGGCGATAAAGAAACACATGATCTTTATAGAAAGGACAAGAATGGTGAGGGCACTTATAGTGAGATTATTCACAATGTCTTACAAATTAAAAATCGAGAGTATATCGGGTGCACTGGAACATTGACTAATCGGGTGTTTGATCTCAAAAGCTCTGTTGTTTCTTTATCAAAGATTTTTAAAACGATTTGCTTTAAACCAGTTAGAGGAAAAGAATATGGATTTACTGAAGAGTCAGAGAAAGCTTGGAAGGAAAAATACGATGAACTGTCTTTATATCTTGCTGAATGTATAAACAATAATGATTCAAGAATCTTCTATTGCTTAATGAATGGGGAAGATTTCTTTGGAAGATATTTAAATCGAGCATTTGGCGGTTTTAGAACAATGAATAGGTGTGATGCTGCCATTTCAAGACTTTCATGTGATTTGGATGGCAATATTTATCCTTGTTCTGCGGCAACGTGTGATCCAATATTTATTTTGAGAACTGATTTGAAACAAGTTTTTAAAGATAATTTGATAGCACAGGTTCATCTCTGTTTGGAATGTCCATTTAAAAAGATGTGTGGTGGGGAGTGTCTAATTGAAATTGCGTATAACAATGGGATTAATCCAATCATGTGTCGATTCAAGCAACATTTGATCTTATTAGCAGCCTATTTAGAGCTTACATGTTGGAATAAGAATCCTAATTTATATGAGAAATTGCAGTCCTTCTCCATTGAAAAGCAAAAGAGATATCAAAAAGATCCAGAACTTTATAATTTCTTATCAAGGCATCCAGAGTTAAGCTTTGTGGAGGAAAAGAAATTGTTTGATAAGCAGATGAAGCGTTATTAAATTTAAAAATTATGCCTACCTTTTTGTTTATTCTTTTGAAAGTGCATTTTAAGTTTTTAATAAGATAATTTTACAGCCTTTTGTCTTTTTTAGAAAAGGGATTTTTTCAAAAGACCCTTTTTTGCAGGTGAGTGATAAAAAGGTATTTGGCGGTACCAGCAAAGGTGATATGAAATTTTATCCGGATTCGTTATTTTTTTTGACTATTTAGGCTTTTTTCTTAATTAGCCTTGTCTTCTTTTTAAAAACTTTAGAAAATCTAGTCGTTTTTATCGCTGCAATCATCCTATGAGCAATGACATGATAAGCGGCATCTTTATAACTGTGATAACGTTGTTTCATAGCTCTCAAGAACAAAAACCAGTTGATGTAATTCTGTAAATTCTTTGTCTTTATTCCGTTATGTTTTCTTAGTTTATTTTCAATATAAGCACATAGATTGTTGATTGGTTTCATAGCTTTTAAGGCTTCTTCTTTATTCTTAGATATCTTATATTCCTCTCTTTTCATCAAGCCAAAATTAATCAAATCACGATGTGATTTATCTCCATCGTGAATAATACTTGATCCTATTTTTATCCGTTGATGTAGTGCTTCTGCTAGTTCAGAGCTTGAGACTTTCCCACGTTTTTTATAAACAATTCCGATGTAGTTTTTATGATTATCCATTGCAAGCTCAACGCATTCTTGATCCTTGCTTAAGCCAGATAAATAATTGCGTAATTTTATTCTATTTGTAACATCAGAATCATTGCTTCGAACATACTTTTCGTCAATCATGACTCTATCATAAAGAACAACCTTGCTCATGTATTCATTAGCGACTTCAAACATTAAAAATCTCCAGAATACAGCAGTCTTTTTATTGATTCCTAGCATTAGACATGTTGTCTTGTAAGTCTCATCATTAGACATGCACTTTATGATTTGAATAATGATTTCAACCGGGAGTTTGCTATTGGATAAACCACCTAATGAAGTGAAGACAAATCTCTTTCCACAGCCCTTGCATTTATACATCTGCAAATGTAGTACTTTTCCTTTTATTCCAATTCAAACGCACCAGTATATAACTGATAGTAAGTTCCTTTCATGTCAATCAATTGATCGTGAGTTCCTCTTTCGATAATCTTTCCGTGATCCAATACCATAATGACATCTGAGTTTTGAATTGTGGAGAGACGATGAGCTATGACGAATACGGTTCTACCATTCATCAAGTTATCCATACCTTTTGTAACTATGGCTTCTGTTCTAGTATCGATAGAGGATGTAGCTTCATCCAAGATCAAGACAGGTGCATCATTTACTGCAGCACGAGCAATGGATAGTAGTTGACGTTGACCTTGAGACAAGTTTCCACCATCATTGGTGAGCATTGTCTGATATCCGTTAGGAAGACGTGTGATGAATGAATCGGCATTAGCTAACTTTGCAGCAGCAATACACTCTTCATCAGTAGCATCCAATCTTCCGTAACGGATGTTATCCATGATAGTTCCAGTAAACAAATTAGTATCCTGCAAGACCATTCCAAGAGATCCTCTCAATGAAGATTTCTTAATCTTATTTATATTGATTCCGTCATATCCAATCTTTCCATCAGCTATGTCATAGAATCTATTCAACAAATTGGTAATGGTTGTTTTTCCAGCTCCTGTGCTACCGACAAAGGCCACTTTTTGACCAGGCTTTGCATATAAAGTAATATCGTGAAGAACAACCTTATTTGGATTATAAGCAAAGTCCACATCGAACATTCTTATATCGCCTTCGAGCAAAGTATAAGTAATAGTACCATCAGCAGTATGAGGATGTTTCCAAGCCCAGATTGTCTGATTTTGTCTTGTAGCTTCGACGATGTTTCCTTGCTCATCGTATTTAGCACGAACCAAAGTGACATATCCATCATCTACTTCAGAAGTTTCATCCATCATTTGACATACTCTTTCACAGCCACCATATGCCAATCCGACAGAGTTTACCTGGTTAGCCATTTGAGAAGCATTGTTGGTCATCTGTTTGACCATAGGTAGGAACGAAACGACTATTCCTACTGTGATTTCAGCATAACTTCCAGACAAAGTAGGATTCTTAACGTGTCCGATATAAAGCAATGTTCCAACAATAGCGATAACCACATACAAGATATTACCGATATTTCCAAGAATTGGCATCATAGTGTTTGCATATGAGTTTGCCTTGGTGGAAACATCTTGCAAGTTTCTAACAATAACATCGAAATCCGCTTCGCCTTGTTCCTCATGGTTGAACGATTTGATCACCTTCAAGCCGTTCATCATCTCTTCGACATATCCTTCTTCTTTTCCTAAAACTCTTTGTTGAGCGACGAAGTTCTTCGATGATTTTCCACCTACTTTATAAGTCACGAAGAACATCCAAACCACAAAGAGCATAACAATAAGAGTTAAATATATAGAAGAGAACAACATGACGAACAAAACACAGACGAACAGTATTCCAGAAATCATTATTTCTGGAATAGATTGAATCAAGAATTGTCTTACCGTATCGATATCGTTGAGATATACAGACATGATGTCTCCCTTATCGTGACGATCGAAGTAAGAAATAGGAAGACTTTCCATATGGATGAAAACTTTCTTACGAAGCTCATCCATATACTTTTGACCATATGTAGCATTAATAAGTGAATAGGAGAACGATCCTATTACCGATATAACATAACATGTCACTAGAATCATTAACCACGGGAAAATCTTGCTCCAAAGTTCATCTGGTGAAACAGATAAAACATAGTGACCTGTCAGCTCATTAAATACTGCATATTGACCATATATGTTGGTGACTTGTTGTATGACAACAGGTGCAATAATATTTCCAACAGCAACAAAGAAAATACAAATCAAAGCGATTGAGAATGCCAATTTATGGTTTCTAGCATAATCCAAGACACATCTCATCATAGGATTCTTACCTTTTTTAATAGGTTTGTCCTTGATATCGATGTTTTCTTTATTCATTGAGATTTCTTCAGACATTTTGAGCACCTCCCACGCGATTTTGGATATCGTTAATTTCTTTGTAGATAGAGCAATTTTGAACTAGATAATCATGAGTTCCCTTGTCTACAATCTTTCCGTCATCCATGACTAAAATCATATCTGCATCTTTGACTGATGAAACACGTTGAGCGATGATGATCTTAGTAGTATCGTTCAAAGTATCTTTAAGACCCTGGCGAATCAAAGCATCAGTCTTTGTATCGACAGCCGAAGTGGAATCGTCGAGAATCAAAATCTTAGGCTTCTTTATGATTGCTCTGGCGAGACACAATCTTTGCTTTTGTCCACCTGAGACATTTGTTCCACCTTGGAGAATTTCAGAATCATATTTATCGGGGAATGATTCGACAAACGATGAAGCCTGAGCTATATCACAAGCCTTTTTTATTTCATCATCTGAAGCATCTTTATTACCCCAAAGCAAATTAGACTTTATCGTTCCACTAAATAGAACATTTTTTTGTAAGACCATACCCACAGCATTTCTCAATGTTGTGATGTCGTAGTCTCTGACATCTACACCCCCGACTTTAACATCGCCTTGTGATACATCATAGAATCTTGATATGAGATTTACCAAAGTCGATTTAGATGATCCTGTCGATCCTATGATTCCGACGGTTTGACCGCTCTTGATATGTAAATCGATGTCCTTAAGTGCGAACTTCTCAGCTTCAGGTTTATACTTGAAAGAGACATTATCGAAGTCTATGCTTCCATCCTCCACTTTCATTACAGGATTGGTAGGATTGGAAATTGTAGGCTTTTCAACTAACACTTCATATACACGACGCATAGAAGCAGTGCTCATTGAAATCATCATAAACACTGATGAAAGCATCATCAAAGAAGACAAAATCATTGCACCATATGTAATCAATGATGTTATTTGTCCGATAGTGATAGCTGTTGTAGCACTCTCTCTAACCAGCAATGTATATCCGCCAAACAAGACTAAGCTCATAGAAATATACATAGCACAGTACATAGAAGGATTGGTCATTCCAATCAATCTCTCTGCTACTATTAAACCATTCCTAATATCTTCACTTGCTTTAGAGAATTTCTTCTTTTCATAATCTTCACGAACATAAGTTTTCACAACTCTTATACCACGAACATTTTCTTCGACCGACTCATTCAATCTATCGAGCTTTTTGAAAACTTTATTGAATACAGGAATGACATTGCCGATCAACAACATTAATACAACTGCAAGAACAGGTATAGTAATGGCAAATACCCAAGCCAACTCAGGAGATTGGATGATAGCCATCACCAACGAGAATATGAACATCAATGGAGCTCTCAAAGCGATACGTATCATCAACATATAGGATAGTTGTATGTAGGTGATATCTGTCGTTTGTCTAGTTACGAGACTAGATGTCGAGAACTTATCAATATTAGCAAAAGAAAACTTTGATACTGCCGAGAACAAATCCTTACGAAGATTTGTAGCAAATCCAACAGCAGCCTTTGCTGAGACTTTGGCAGCCGTATAACCACAGCCAAATGAGCAAAATGCCAAGGCTATCAATCCCAAGGAATAATAACCGACTGTCGCCATCGCTTGGCCTTCAGTCATCGTCTGGTTAAGAATATACCCTTCGCTCTTCTCCATGAATGTCAACAACATAGACATAACAAAAGGAATAACACACTCAAATACAGTTTCAAATGTAATGAACAATGCTGCTAATATTGAATCTTTCTTATACTCTCTAACGGAGCGAAGAAATACTTTGAGCATCTGGCCATAGCCGACTTTTTTCTCTTTTGGCTCTTTCTTCTTTTTCATACTTACCTCCTCAAAAAAGTGGCCACCTTCACAAACAAGATATCTTATTTATGGAGGTGGCCACTCAACCATTTCTCTAGGTCTAGTTTACATTTAATCCGTTTTTAATTATAAGAAAAAAATAATTTTTTTCTAATCATTTCTTGTGAATGCGTTTACACTTTCCAATCTTGTAAAGCACATCTAAAGGAAGCCTTAATTCAATTAGCGATTTAAAAATAAGGGTTTAAAATAAGCATTGGGATTTATTTTTATAGAATAACAATTTTTCTTTTGAACTAGTAAGCTCTAACATATATAATTAAGAGTAATTGGTTGGAGGTTTTAAATATGGCTGAAATTATTGGAATTGACTTAGGCACATCATCTACTAGAATCTATGTTAAAAGCAAAAAGGCTGTCATCTTCGATGAACCAACTTGTCTATCCATAGATATTAAAACAGATCAAATCGTTAACATCGGTTATTTAGCATTCAAATCTTTAGGTAGAACTCCATATGGAATAGAGGTAGAGTTTCCAATGAAAGAAGGAGTCGTTGCCGATATTCAATCCGCATACCAGCTCATCGATCAAGTCTTTCAAAATCGTGGAAAAAAGAGAATGTTGAGAGGTGCAAGTTTCTATGTATCAGCACCGAACCAAATGACAAATGTCGAAAAGAATGCATTGATAGATGTCTTCAAAAAGATCGGAGCTAGAGAAATAATATTGCAGCCTTGTGGGAAACTAGCAGCCTTAGGGGCCGGATATGATGTAAATTCACCTACAGGAACAATAATACTTGATATTGGAGGCGGAATTTCTGATTGTGGTGCAGTCTCCATGGGAGATATCGTAGTAGCTCATTCAACCAAAGTCGGTGGAAAAGAATTCGACCATGTCATAGAGAGATACATTAAGAACAAGAAGAATTTAGATATCGGTCCTAGGGCTAGTGAACAAGTAAAAGCTAGAATAGCAAGCGTAAATCCAAAAGCAGAGAACCAATTCTATGAAGTATCAGGAAGAAACATATCTACAGGATTACCATCAACAGCAATCATCTCTACAGCCGAACTATATCCTCTATTAAGACAACTCATCAATCAAATAGAAGATAACGTCAAGGAAGTTATCCAAGACATTCCTTCAGAGATGGTAGGCGATATCGTAAAATCCGGAATTATTCTCACTGGAGGAGGAAGCCAAATAGCAGGAATGAAAGAAACACTTCAATCCGATTTAAAAATTCCTGTAAATCAAATCAAAGATCCGTCCAATGCCGTCATATTGGGATTGGCAAAAATGATAGAACAAGAATAATACAATGACTAAAATAGGAATAGTAGAAAACGACGAAAAAGATATGGCTCTTTTAAAAAATGCCATAGAAGAGTATTACAGCAAAAATGGTGACAGAGATTTTAATTTGGTTTGTTTTCCAAGTGCTTTGTCATTCCTCAACGATACAAACAAGTTTGACGTGGCCTTTTTAGATATCATGATGCCACATATGGATGGGATGGAATTGGCCAAGAAAATAAGAACAACAAATAACAAAATGATAATTGTTTTTACGACCAATCTCATCAACTTTGCTATCAAAGGTTATGAAGTCGAGGCTTTGGATTATCTAGTGAAGCCTATAAATAAGAATCATTTATTCAAGACATTGGATAAGATTTCATATATCATGAAAACTAGAGAAGATAAATTCGTAACACTCAAAAACAAAACAGCGATAAAAGTTGTTCCCGCTAACAGTATCACATATATCGAAATACATTCCCACCTTATCTCATACCATTTCATGGATGGAACTACTTTCGATGTTTGGGGTACTTTAAAAGAAGAGATGAGCAAACTACCCGAAAATGAATATGTCAGGATTAATTCATCAGAGATTTTGAATATGCAATTAATAAAATCGTTAAATAACAATGAAGTGTCCATAAACGGGGTGGGTATTCTTTATATTTCTAGACTATTTAAAAAAGACGCAACTAAGAAAATCATGGAGTATTTCGGCTCTAAAATATGATACAGAATCTTGGGTTAGGAATCTTCGAAGAATTGAGATTCATAATAGAATTATCGCTCGGCTTATACCCTGTCTTTTTCATATATTTTCAAAAGAAAAAGAATTTCTGGTTCAAATTTATAATTCCATATATAGGGATATTAGGAACTAGTATTTCTTATTGTTTCTTTTTCCAATATATCATCAGTGTAAGCAATTGGGGATTCACAGTCTTTTTTTCATCTACATGGTACCTATTCTTAACATTCTTAATATTTATTCATAGCATCTATTGCTTTGAAATGAAAATCAACGATGGAATTTTATTCATCATAGGCGGATACGCAATCCAGCATTTAGATATGATCTTAGCTAATGAAATCGTAAGATTCATTTTATATCCAGATGTTGTAAACCATCTATTTATTTACTTTTTGATTTGTGTCGGCTTTACTGTTCTATTCTATACACCTTATTATCTGACCATATTTTTCTTCAACAAGAGTAGAGCTTCAATTTTGGACGATAATATCAGCACAAGAATTTTGTTATTGGTTCTCATCGTAATGCTTTATGTATCAACATATTGCTTCCAGAATTTCTTTAGATCATATGGCTCATACGATATACAAGTCATCAGCGCAATTGGAGATTGTTTCACCTCTACAATGCTTATAGTCGCTATGTTCATGATAGAAAAAGCATCTATAGATAAAAGAGAAAAGGAATTTATGAAGTTGATGTACCAAAAAGAGAAAGAAAGATACGATTCTTTCAAAGGAAACATCGACTACATGAATGTCATGCTTCACGACTTGAAATATGAGATAAAGAAATTAGCTGATGATGGTGCAATCTCTGTAAGTTCATACGACGAAATCAAAAAGAACATCAGCGCCTATGGTGCAAATATCGATACAGGAAATGAAGTTATGAATTTAATAATGAGCGATATTACATATAGATGTCAGTCTAACAATATCGCATTTTCGCCATTAGTAGATGGTAAAGCTTTAAATTTAATCGACAAAAATGATTTATATATAGGAATGTCGAATTTATTCGACAACGCGATTTCTTATGTGAAAGAGCTCCCGAAGGATAAAAGATACATAAACTTCATAGTGAAGAAGGTAAATAATTTTATAATAATAAAGGAAACCAATTATTTAATGAATCCAAATTTAATTGAATTCAACAAGGATGGAAGCATAAAATCAACCAAAAAAAGCGATAAACAGCATGGATTTGGCACTAAATCCATTGTTTTATTTGCTAAGAAATATAAAGGTGATGCTTATTTTAAAGTCGAAAACAATGAATTCATAACAACCATAACTATTCCAAATTAACTACCACTTATGTAATTAACTAGACCAAAAACGCTTTTTTGCTGTAAACGCTTACCAATCTTTTGTAACCTCTAATCGCTAAGCACAATGGAGGTAACAAAATGCTAAAAAGACGTGTAAAGTCGTTATTAGGATTAGCGATTCTCAGTGTGAGCATGGCATCTGCTCTGTCATCCTGTACGAGCGATAGCACCAGCAATCAAACTGAAGAAAAGGTAATTCAAACATTAAACGGATCTGGTTCGATCAATGATACGAATTATGATTTCGAATTAAGGATTTTGGAAGCTGACAACGAATTCTACATCAAAACCTTAAACACCGAATATGAAAATATTTGGGGTGAATGGACATTCACTGAAGGGAAAGGATATATCTTGACATTCGATGATGCCTATTGGACTGAAAAGAAAGTCAAGTATAACGAGGACTCAAAAGAATTCTTCTTCACCTATGAGGTCAACCTTGGAAGTGCAGTAGGAAAAACTAAAGTCAAATTCAGTGGATCTGCTGATAACTTCATTTATGATGGAGAAGGATGGGGATTTGAGCCATTCGAATTCTCTGCTTCTAATCTCGATGTCATGGGAATGACAACCATCGATATAACATTGACTTGTTATGAGGATTTGACATTCAAGACCCAGGCTTCTTGTCCTTTAATCGCAGTTCCAGAAAGAAACGGAACTTATTCATTCGATGAAGCAAATAAAGTGTATACATTCAAATTCTCCGACGAAGAGAATCCAACAGAAACAACATATGCTGACGGAACTTATTCATTAACATTGAAATTAAATGTTGGAATGCCTATGCAATTCACCATCACATATACACCAGAAGCATAATAAATAGGAGAATAGTAAAATGAAAAGAAAAGGTAGAATTATATTAGGTTCTTGCTTAACAGGAATCGCTGCTGCTTTGGCTGTCGGAATCACCATCGGTAACTTCTATGCATTCAAATACGAACCTATCATCGCCTTAAACTTAGGTCAAGACACTTATAAGATTGTCAACAACGATTCAGATGAAAAAGTTGAAGATATCTATAAATCAGAATTTTCAAGCTCTAGAAAACTAGTCAGAGAAGAAAGCAAATATGCTGAGACTATTCAATCCGAAGGTAGTGTCCTTCTAATGAATAAAAACTACGCACTTCCTGCTACAACTGCTAAGAACATAACTTTGTTTGGAACAACTTCAGTAGATTTCCTTTATGGTGGAAGTGGTGCTGGTAGTATTTCAACTTTAGGTACTCCAACTTTAAAGCAAGCTTTCGAAAATCTCGATTTCAAAGTAAACAGCACAGTCTGGGATTTGTATAGCAGTGGTGCAGGATCATCCTATAGAAGAGCAGCCAATTCAAATGTTTATAAAGTTGGTGAAGCTCCTGTTTCTATTTTCACCGATGATATCAAGAGTTCATTCAGCGATTACAACGATTTAGCAATCGTCGTAATCGGTAGAACCGGAATGGAAAACAGCGATTTGGCCTTAACGACAGTCGAAGATAGCTCAAAACACTCTCTCCAACTTTCACAAAACGAAATTGACACAATCAAATTAGCTAAGGATTCGGGATTTAAAAAGGTTGTAGTTCTTCTCAATACATTGAATGCAATGGAATTGAATGAACTCGACGATTTAGGTGTCGATGCCTGTCTTTGGGTTGGAGCAGGTGGACAAAAGGGTATCAATGCAATTCCTAAGATGATAAAAGGAGACCTGGTTCCTTCTGGAAGATTGGTAGATACATATGCAGTCAATGCCTTATCAGCTCCTGCAATGAAAAACTTTGGAGATTATACCTTCACCAACGCAACTAGCCGTAACACTAGCAAGTATTTGAATTATTCCGAAGGAATATACGTCGGATACAAATATTATGAGACTAGATATGAAGACAAAGTCCTAAATCAAGGAAATGCTGGAGACTATGACTACAAAAAAGAGGTTCAATTCCCATTCGGATACGGATTGTCCTACACAAACTTCGAATACAGCAATTTCAATGTGAAAGAGAATACTGATACATTTGACTTCAGAGTTACTGTAAAGAACACTGGTGGATTAGCCTCAAAAGATGTTGTAGAAATCTATATGCAAAGCCCATATACAGACTACGACAAAACTAATAACGTCGAAAAATCAGCTATTGAATTGGTCGGATTTGAAAAGACAGGTATAATCGAGCCTAATAAATCAGAAACATTGACAGTTAGTGTGAAGAAGAGCGAAATGGCAAGCTATGATTATAAAAAAGCTCAAACATACATTGTCGATAATGGAACTTATTACTTTGCTTTAGGTGACTCAGCTCATGATGCTTTGAACAACATCTTGGCTAAGAAAGGCAAGAACACCTCTGATGGAATGGATTATGATGGAAATCAATCATTTGTTTATACATATGAACAAAAAGATTTCGATAGCACAACATATGCAACATCATTGTCTGGAGGAGCAGTAAACAACAAATTATCATTTGCTGATTTAACTAACTACGACAAGGGTGTGAAATACTTGACTCGTTCAAATTGGGTGGATTCATTCCCCAAGACTTACGAAGTTGAAGATGGATCTAGAAAAGCTCAAGCCAGCAATGAATTGCTGAATGATTTGCAAGTGCCGACAATCACTGATAATGAATCTAATTACACCATGCCAGATTTCAATTTAATAAGTGAAAATGGTGAATTATCCTTGGTCAACTTGAACGGAAGACCTTATAATGATCCTTATTGGGAAGTCTTGTTAAATCAAATGAGCAAAGAAGATATGTATAACCTTGTTCGTGTTGGAGGTTACCAGACTGGTGCAGTCGCCTCAATAGGAAAACCTGGAACAATCGATAAGGATGGATCCGCAGGTATTTCTTCGACATTGGTCGGTGGAAAAGGTGCTTTCGGATATCCTGTCGAAAGTGTCGTCTCTTCAACTTGGAACAAAGCTATCGCAAAGAGAATGGGTGAGTTGGTCGGTGAAGATGGAATCTATACTAAGACCAGTGGATGGTACGCACCTAGTATGAACATCCATCGTAGTCAATTCTCCGGAAGAAACTTTGAATACTTCTCTGAAGATGGCTATTTGAGTGGACAATTCGGTGCTGCCATGGTAGAAGGTGCTGAATCCAAAGGATTGTACTGCTACATCAAACACTTCGCCTTCAATGATCAAGAGACAAACAGAGGTGGGGTGGCTACATTCATGAATGAACAAGCTGCAAGAGAAATTTATTTGGAGCCTTTCAAGATTACTGTCGAAGAAGCTCATCCACACGGAGTTATGGCAGCTATGAACAGAATAGGAACCAGATGGGTCGGTCATTCTAAAGAATTGATGACTGATATTCTAAGAGGTGAATGGAACTTCGAAGGAATGGTCATCACTGATCAAGCTAGTTTCTACACAGACTATATCGGAGATGTAAGACCTACATTGTATGCTGGAGTTGATTTGATGCTCTGCACCAATTCAAGTCTTTGGAAGATTGAAGATTATGAGACTAGCAACATGTATTGCACCTTGCTTAGAAGAGCTACAAAGAATATCCTTTATGCAGTTGCAAACAGCAATGCCATGAATGGTGTCTCAGCAAAGACAAAGATCATTCGTGTAATGCCAGATTATGAAAAATGGTTGATTGCTTTAGATTGTGTCGTAGGTGTCCTTTGTGCCGCTGGAATCACATGGGCTGTGTTCTTATTCAAAAAGAAAGATAAAGTCGAAAACCCAGTAGAAGAAAAAAAGGCTAACTAATTAAAATAGAGAAACGGCAGCTGATAACTGCCGTTTTTTCTTGCCTTTTCAAGATATAAACAACTGAATGATAGAAGAGTATAATAAATATTTGTGGAGGTCATATATATGGCTGAAGAAAAGAAATCATTATTTCAAGAAATCATGGCTTATAACATGGAGGCTTATAAGGCTCATGACCAGGAAGCAAAGGATGCTTGCGGAGCTTTGATATCTGCTGCAAGAAATGCCCAAGT
>OLOQ01001377.1_pt1 | contig 23726 bp, 17 predicted proteins | sample 1673101 | NCBI WGS metagenome assembly OLOQ01 (sample SAMEA3136754, study PRJEB25190) | human gut metagenome | biome: human gut; feature: human-associated habitat; material: faeces | place: Austria | collected 2013 | reverse complement strand
TGATTATAGTATACCACACTTCGCACCGCAGAACAAGCGTTCTATTTTCTTTTTTTCTGCAATTCATCTCCCACATGTAGAGGAAGGAGAATTCTTGCTAACTTTTGTTAAAAACATCGAGTGTTTCAAAAACAGTAGACATTCCTACTTTCAAATGCTATAATAGCATCGATTACAGCTACATTAAGAACAATAATAAATACATTTTTTAAGGAGTGAGACTATGTTTATTACAGATGATATCCGTTATGTTGGTGTTAACGACCACAACATTGATTTATTTGAAGGACAGTATGTTGTAGAAAACGGCATGGCCTACAATTCATATGTGATCATGGACGAGCAGATTGCAGTCATGGATACTGTAGACGGCAATTTTACAGATGAATGGCTGAAGAATATTTCAGACGTCATCGGTGACAGAAAGCCATCTTATCTGATTGTTCAGCATATGGAACCTGACCACTCTGCCAACATTGCCAACTTTCTGGATCTTTACAAGGATGCCAAAGTTGTCGCTACAGCCAAGGCTTTTGTGATGATGAAGCAATTCTTTGGCACAGACTACCCGGAGAGACAGATTGTTGTCAAGGAAGGCGATACGCTTTCTCTTGGTACACACACACTGACATTTGTTCTTGCACCAATGGTTCACTGGCCGGAAGTTATGGTGACCTACGACAGCAAGGATAAGGTTCTTTTCTCAGCAGATGCCTTCGGCAAGTTCGGTGCCCTTGATGTCGAAGAAGACTGGGCATGCGAAGCCCGCCGTTACTATTTCGGTATCGTCGGCAAATACGGTGTTCAGGCTCAGGCGCTCCTGAAGAAGGCAGCCGGTCTTGATATCCAGACCATCTGTGCACTCCATGGCCCGATCCTCAAAGAGAATCTTGGCTATTATCTTGATCTCTACAATACATGGTCCAGCTACGGTGTTGAGAGCGAAGGCGTTGTCATCGCTTACACATCTGTTTACGGCAATACTAAGAAAGCCGTTGAGCTCCTTGCAGATAAACTGACTGCCCTTGGATGCCCGAAAGTCACAGTTACTGACCTTGCCCGTGATGACATGGCCGAAGCTGTCGAAGATGCTTTCCGCTACGGCAAGCTCGTTTTGGCTACAACCACTTACAATGGTGATATCTTCCCATTCATGAAGACATTCATCGAACACCTGACAGAACGCGGCTACAGAAACAGAACGATCGGTCTCATTGAGAACGGCTCATGGGCACCTACCGCAGCCAAAACCATGCTGAAAATATTTGAAGGCAGCAAGAATCTGACATTTACAGACACAACAGTCACCATCAAATCCGCTGTCAACACTGAGAATGAAGCACAGATTGCGGCACTGGCTGAAGAACTCTGCAAATAAAACTCATAGATGCCATAGATATCCTGCATAGCAATTCCGGGATATCTATGGCATCCTCTATCTACCCATTATTTTTACTACAAAGGTGTAACTTTATGATTCAACTTAATCCACGCGTCAACAATCCGGCAGTTGGCACATTTTATGTGTTGCTTTCTGCCATTTTTTTCAGCCTTGGCGGCTTTATGATCAAAATCGTTCCATGGCAGTCTCTGTCTGTCAGCGGCGTACGAAGCATCTTCGCCCTGGTCACACTGCTGCTCTACATGAAGCTGATCCATCATCCTTTTCGGCTGAACCCATCCGTTATTTTCGGCGGCATCTGCTCAGCTTCCATGAGCATCACATTTGTCTGTGCCACCAAAATGACATCCGCCGCCAATGCCATCATCCTGCAATTCACACATCCGGTTTTTCTGATTCTTATCCTCTGGATCTTCTATCATAAACGGCCGGATAAAAGGGCTATCCTTACATGCATCATTGCATTAATCGGTATTGTATGCTTTTTCTTTGATAAGATCACCTCCGGTGGCATGCTCGGCAATCTTCTTGCCATTATCTCCGGCCTGTCCTATGCCATTATGTTTCAGATGAAGAAAATGAAGGGCGGCGATTTCGAATCTTCCCTTGTCATCAGCTATATTCTGGCCTTCATCATCGGCCTTCCGACTGCTGTGCACGAAACCATCCATACACCATCCATATGGCTGGTGATTGTACTTCTTGGCGCTGTACAGACCGGTCTGGCCACCATCTGTCTGTCCCGGGGACTGGATGCCGTTTCTCCGGTAACAGCTGCATTGACCTCAGGCATTGAACCGATTCTCAACCCGGTATTGGCGGCCATTATCTGCGGCGAAACCATCGGACCTATGTCCATTGCAGGCGGCGTTCTTGTCATCGGTTCCGTGCTGGCCTACAGCCTCAGCCAGATTAAACGTCCTGTCTCTGCCGGTTAACATTCAAAAACCAGGCACCGATTTGGAGCAATTTTGAATTCGCAGCTGATATATGTCGCATCGTGTACAATCAAACACAGTAAAAAAGAGTGAGCCTCAGCACACTCTTTTTTTGTATATGTAAACAAAATAAATGATTTCTGCAATGGCTGTGATCCCCCATGAAAATATATAAAGGGAATACAGGGATAATATGGTATGAAAATACGCAAAAACTGTATAAATCCAGACAACTCTGAATACGCAGGAACCTATGATAACGATCACCATCGGTATCATACTCTTTCCCAAAGCTCTGGAAGCCATGATGGTACAGTCCATAAAAGCAGAAAATCCATAGCAGACACCCATAATGGACAATCGGATCATCCCCGACTCAATGACATCTGCATCTGTCGAGAACAATGAGAGGAATTGATGGCCAAATAAAACAAGTCCCAATCCCATGATCATACCGATACCAAAGGAATATGCCAGGCTGATGAGATAGCTGTTCCTGACACGCTTCCTGTTGCCGGCACCGAAATTCTGTCCCATAAAACTACCGCAGGCCGTATAGAAGGCCGTCATCACATCATACACCAACGCATCGGCATTGGCCGCAGCCGCATTGCCGGCCACCATGGTGGCATCAAAGGAATTCACGCCCGCCTGTACAAACAGATTCGCGATCTGGAAGATCGCATTCTGAAGTCCTGCCGGAATACCGATTCTGATAATATTCACAGTCTTGTTTCTGTTTAGACGCAGCTCCGATCGGTGCAGTCCATAAATATCCCCGCTTCTGAAAAGTGCAACGCTGATCATCGCAGCCGACAAATACTGTGAAATAATACTGGACACAGCCACGCCGGCCACATCCATCTTACAGACGATCACAAAAAAGAGATTCAAAATAATATTCACAACGCCCGCCATGGAAAGATACTTCAGCGGTCGTTTCGTATCCCCCGCCGCACTGAAAACGGCATTACCAAAATTATATACAGCCAGCGCCGGCATCCCCAGAAAATAAATCCGTATATACAGCACCGCCCCATCGATCAATTCCGGCTTCGTGTTCAAAAGTTCCAGAATACCTTTTGAAAATATTGCTCCAATAAGCAGCAGGATCAATCCTGTCAGAATACTGAACAGGAAAGCCGAATGTACAGTTTCCCGAACTCCTTTCCTGTCTCCGGAGCCAAGATACAATGCAGTCAAAACATTAATGCCTCCCGAAACCCCGATCAGAAAACTCGTAAACATCGTCACAAGAATCGTTGTCGATCCAACTGATCCCAGGGCTGATGCCCCCGCAAAACGCCCGACAACGGCAATATCCGCCACATTAAAAAGCACCTGCAAAAGATTCGATACAATAAGTGGTGCACTGAAAAATAAAATCTTCCTGGCTAAAGGTCCTTTTGTCAGATCCTGATTATCTCGTGCCATTTTCTACCTCCCCCATAAACTCCAATCATTATACAGCCTTTTCGGACAAAAATCCACCAGATTTTCCCATAATTTTTTATGACTATTCATTTTGATAGTTTATCGTTTTTATGCTAAAAGACTTGTGAAAAAATAACATAAATGTTATATTTATATTTGATGTTGTTATCAATACTATATAAGGAAGTGACAAAATGTTACAAATAGAACATTTATCCTTTGATGTCCGGGATGATGGCCGTCAGGCAGAGATTCTCTCCGACATCAGTTTTAATGTTGCCGATGGCGAAATGCTTGTCATCACAGGCCCAAACGGCGGCGGCAAATCCACACTTGCCAAGCTGCTCATGGGTATCAATGAAGCCACTTCAGGCAGAATTATTTTAAACGGAGAAGACATTACAGACCTCTCCATCAATGAACGTGCCCAGGCTGGCATCGGATTCGCTTTCCAGCAGCCGCCGCGTTTTAAAGGCATGACCGTCCGCCGCCTTCTGAATCTTGCAGCAGGAAGAACCCTCAGCGAGAGCGAATGCTGCGGTTTTCTCAGCAGTGTCGGTCTCTGTGCCCAGGAATATATTGACAGAGAAGCAGACGCTACCCTTTCCGGCGGTGAAATGAAACGTATCGAAATTGCAACGGTTCTTGCCAAACAGCATGCGCTTTGCATTTTTGATGAACCGGAAGCCGGCATTGACCTCTGGAGCTTTTCTATGCTGATCAAGAAGTTTGAACAGATTCACAAGGAGAAGAAAGAGAGTCTGATCCTTATCTCCCATCAGGAACGTATTATCCGTATGGCGGACAGGATCATGGTCATCTCCGACGGCAAGATTGACCGAATCGGGCCTGCCGAAGAGATTCTACCGACACTCTTAGACACATCCTCCCAGGAGGCCTGCTGTTATGGTCAGCAGAAAGGAGGCGATTACTGTGAAGCTTAATCAGGTAACAGAAGATGTATTAAAGGTGATTGATTCCTATGGCTTCAAACAGGAAGGCGCCTACAATCTCCGATTAAACGGTATGGCTGTCTGTCATGGTGACAGCCGCCATATTGCTATTGTGAAGAAAACCGACCTTCCGGGCATCGATATCCGAATCAGCAGTGAAGCACAGAATGAACAGGTGCATATTCCTGTTGTTATGTCCGAACCCGGTCTTGATGTTGTTTACAACGATTTCTATGTAGAAGACGGCGCGGATGTCACCATCGTTGCCGGCTGCGGTATCCACGGTGAAGGATGCAGCGAAACACGTCACGATGGTATTCATACTTTCCATGTCGGCAAAAATGCCAATGTGAAGTATGTCGAGAACCACTACGCTGAAGGAAACGGCACCGGCGGCAAGATTCTCAACCCGGTAACGAAGATTTATGTGGGTGAGAATTCTGTTTTCACCCTGGAGACCACCCAGATCAAAGGTGTTGACTCTACCAAGCGTGAAACCTTCGTTGAACTCGGACCAAATGCCAAACTTTATGTCACAGAGAAACTGATGACCCATGACGCTCAGCATGCTATTTCCAACATGGAGGTGAAGTTGAACGGTGAAGGCAGCTCTGCCCGTATTATTTCCCGTTCTGTTGCCAAAGGCACATCCAATCAGATCTTCCATCCGAAGGCCATCGGCAACAATGCCTGTCATGCACATGTCCAGTGTGACTCCATCATTATGGACAAGGCATCCATCAGCTCTATTCCTGAGATCAATGCCAACCATATCGATGCGCAGATCATCCATGAAGCGGCTATTGGCCGCATTAACGACGAACAGCTGATCAAACTCCGTACATTCGGTATGACAGAAGAAGAAGCTGAAGCGGTGATCATTGAGAACTTCCTCAATTAATGACCTGCTGTTCAGGCTGCATCTTTATATTTCAGTTTTTAGAATTGTAGCTAACAAAACTTTTAAATAACAAAACCGGTATTCAGTAGATGGCTGAATACCGGTTTTGTTATTTTTAGTTATTTGCTAAATCACCGCGCTTTGCGCTGTATTATTTGATTGTCTTCTTCTCCGTTTTGACAGCCTTGTCAACAACCTGCTTGGCCGAATCCGCAATCTCTGCTGTCTCAACCGCTGTCTCTTTCTGCTGCTTCTGACTGTCTGTTTCCGCAATGGATTCTGCCGCTTCTGTTTCTTCAACAGCCGCGTTCTGTGCATCCTCCCCTGAAGTCTCTATATCCTTCTTCTCCAGAACAACCTTTGTACCGCTGACAATATCCTTCATCGGGTCCATACGCTGCAGTTCACTGCTTGTTCCGTTGCCCTCAAGATATAACAATGGATTGACAGCCACACCATTCTCCTCGACCTGGAAATGCAGATGATTACCTGTGGAACGGCCTGTTGTACCGCTCAGACCAATCTGCTGTCCTTTCTCAACATGATCGCCGACTTTGACATAAATCTCAGAATGATGCATGTATTTCGTCACCAGGCCATTACCATGGTCGATGGTGATCAGATTACCTGCAGACCCCGAATAACCTGCAAAGATAACGGTTCCGCTTTCTGCTGCATACGTCGGGATATTCTCGCTGCCTGTACCAAGATCAAGACCCTTATGGAATTTATTGTCAAACTCTCTGAATCCGAAGTTGCTTGTCACAACCGCACCCGGACAAGGATCTGCAAATCTGCCGATCATCGCTGAAAAATCCTTCAGTGTCATATCATCCAGACGATACAGATCATACAGTTCCATCAGCTTGATCAAGCTCTTGCCATAATTCAGATCTGTTGCCCAGCGCTGTCCAATACGCATCGCAAAGGTATTGGCATCATTGACACCGCTGATCAGATCACCGTAACCATTCTGAAGAACCTTGCATCTGTCCTCAATGGCTTCACTGTATGTATTGTACGCACGGAATGCAGATGTTGTAGAATAAATCTTTCCATCCTTCGTCATCTCAGATGTACGCATTGAGACACTCCCTGCAGTACCTGAACCTTTAATACCGAATAAGTTACAGTAACCGTAGGCCAGTCCTGAAAGTCCCTGTCCTTTATTGCCGCCCGGTCCGTATGTACCATAACCGGATTCCTGTATGATCTGGGCAATTGTAACAGAGGCCGGATAACCGTATTCATCCTGACTCTTTAATGCTCCGACAATCATCTCCTGAGTAATAAATGACGGCAGACCCTTAATCGGAACATCTACATTATACTGTACTCTATCACCGATCTTCTTGAAAACACCGGATGCCTTGTAGGAAACATCCTGCTGAGTACTGCTGCCTGTCTCTGCAGTTGTCTGAGACTCCGTTGCTTTTGAATCTGTCGATGCCGAAGCATTATCTGATGAAGACCCAGGTGTCGTTGTCTCCGATGACGCAGTCTCCGACTGAGATTCTGATTCTGTTTCGGATCCTGTCTCTGTTGTTTCTGTCTCTGTTGTACCGGTTTCAGTATCTGTTGCCTCTGTCTGGGATTCTGTCTCTGATTCCCCTGTTCCTGTCTGGGACTCTGTCTCAGTCTCAGAAGCTGATGTCTCTGAAGCCTTTGTCTCAGTCTCTGTTGTCTCCGGTGCCTTTGTCTCGGTATCCGACGCTTTTGTCTCGGTCTCCGGTGCCTTTGTCTCAGTCTCTGTCGTATCAGGGATCTCAGCACCTGTCTCCGGGTCTACCTTGCTGCCGCTGGCATCATATAAATAACCGGATGTCTCACTGTAAGTCAGTTCACCATTCGCCAGCATACCTGCTACCTTGTCTGATACACGTTCATAAACACCATTTATGTCTTTCGCTTCTGTATCACTATATGCTGCCTGCGATGCCGTGGACGCTTCGTCCGCATATACTGCCATCGGCTGGGCTGCAAGCATAGCAGCAACTAAAACACTTGCTGTATACTTCTTCCATGTGCATTTCTTCAATTCAATTCAGTCTCCTTTTCTAATCACTTTGTTGTCACGCATTGCATTCTGTTCCCACATTAGTTAGAAACGACCACTATTTATTATACTCTTTTTTTGCCGTTTCTGTCAAGTTCTTTGGTAAGTTGTGGCTAACTTTTTTCTTTCTGTAAAAAATCTCCTGCCATGATTTCCTTTCTTATACTACATCATGTCTATTATAACTCGTTTTTCCATTATATACACCCAACAATTATCGCAATTTGTTTATTTGATATGTCGTTTATTGCGGGTATTCTGTATACAATTTAGTACAAAGAATCTTCTTGACAATTTTTCAAAAAGGTCTATAATCTGTAATTGTTTCAAGAACAAACAACAAAAGCAACGATCAGGACACGATTTTCTTAGTCCGGTATTCTTTCAGAGAGCTGACGGTTGGTGTGAGTCAGCAGATACTTAAGAGAATTATCCCCTGTGAGCTTTTCGGACGAAACAGATTCATTAGTCCGAAACGGATTCTCACCGTTACAGGAGAGCATGTTCACCGATGATAGAGAGAATCGGGGACGTGGCAGAGTGATCGATTGAAAAACCGATAATAGAAGTGGTAACGCGGAGTCATAGGCTTCGTCTTCTGAAAAACCCGAAAAGGCACAGAAGACGGAGCTTTTTTTATGATTTATTCGTTCAGATTCAAAAGATTTTGTCAGGCATGCAGGCAATTGATCTTTTGAACTTCAAAGCCGAATCACCTGCCAACTGGTATTCACGACCATTCATCACCGACGTGTCAGACACTCAGTTTTGAATCGTCACTACATTTTACTTAAGAGGAGGCACATTATTATGAATACTTTAGTTATTGTTCTGATAGCAGCCGTTTGTCTGGTTGCTGGTTATTGTTTATATGGCCGCTGGCTGGCCAACAAATGGGGCATCGACCCGAATGCAAAAACACCTGCTGTCCGCAAAAACGACGGACAGGATTATGTTCCGGCAGATGGTCTGACAGTCTTTGCCCATCAGTTCTCATCCATCGCCGGTGCAGGCCCTGTCACCGGTGCTATTCAGGCCGCTGTCTTCGGTTGGGTTCCTGTTCTTCTCTGGATCCTGATAGGCGGTATCTTCTTCGGTGCTGTTACAGACTTTGGTGCATTATATGCCAGTGTCAAAAATGACGGTAAGTCCATGGGACTTCTGATTGAAAAATACATCGGCAAAACAGGTAAGAAGTTATTTCTTCTGTTCTGCTGGCTCTTTACACTGATTGTTATCGCAGCCTTTGCGGATATGGTAGATGGTACATTTAACGCCTATACTGTCACTGAAGCAGGTGTGACACAGTTATCCGACGCCGCCAATGTCAATGGTGCTGCCGGAAGCATTTCTCTTCTGTTTATCGCATTTTCCGCTGTATTCGGTCTCATCCAGAAGAAAGCAAACTTTAAAGGCTGGAAGGAAGTTGTTCTTGGTCTTGTATGTATGTTTGCAGCATTTGTTATCGGCATGAACTTCCCGCTGATTGCATCCAAAACAACCTGGTCTTACATCGTTTTTGCTTACATCTTCCTGGCCGCTGTTCTGCCAATCTGGCTTCTGATGCAGCCTAGAGATTACATGACAACCTTTATGTTTGCAGGCATGATCATTGCCGCTGTTGTTGGTCTGTTTGCTGCACATCCTACAATGAACCTGCCAATGTTTACCGGTTTTCACAATGAAAAATCCGGTGACATGTTCCCAATCCTTTTTGTAACTGTTGCCTGCGGTGCTGTTTCCGGTTTCCACAGCCTGGTATCTTCCGGTACATCCTCTAAGACAATCTCCAACGAAAAGGATATGCAGAAAGTCGGCTACGGCGCTATGGTACTTGAAAGTCTTCTGGCCGTTCTGGCTCTGTGTGTTGCAGGTGCCGCTGCCTCTGCTGATGGTACAGCTGCCACAGGCACGCCATTCGCCATCTTCTCATCAGGCGTTGCCGGTTTCCTTGAAATGTTCGGTATCCCTGTTTACGTTGCCCAGTGCTTCATGACAATGTGTGTATCAGCCCTTGCATTTACAACCCTTGACTCAGTTGCACGTATCGGACGTATGTCATTCCAGGAACTGTTCACCGTTGATGATATGGAACACGCTGAAGGCTGGAGAAAACTTTTATGCAACAAATATTTCTCCACAATCCTGACACTGTTCCTTGGTTATGTTCTGACTCAGATCGGCTATGCTAACATCTGGCCGCTGTTCGGAAGCGCCAACCAGCTGTTAAGTGCACTTGTTCTGATCACATTATGCGTCTTTTTAAAAGTCACAGGCCGTGAATTCAGAACACTGATCGCACCGCTTCTCATCATGCTTGCTGTAACATCAACTGCTCTTGTAGAACGTGTTATCGCACTGTTCCACGCTTACGGCGCCGGTACAGCTGTCTTCCTTGTAGAAGGTCTCCAGCTGATCATCGCCTTCCTGCTGATGGTTCTCGGTGTCATCATCGTCATCAGCTGCGGTAAAGAGCTCTTCCACAAAAAGGCAGGCTCCGAAGTCAGCCACAACGTAAAAGAACCTGTAACCCGTTAACTTTATAATTAAAACATCAATATCCCTCAACAACAAAAACACAGTGCGGTACTTTTCTCAAATCCATGCTTCATCCGGCAGCTGAGAATCTACAGCACTGTGTTTTTTATTCCTCATTTTCCATCTGACGATGTTTCCGAGATTTTATTTCTTTCTTTTTGCAGCGATGAATCCCCTGATGCTATAGTACTTTCCGTCACAGCTCTGAAACGCTGCTGCCAATCCTCTTTCATTCGATCAAGCATCGAAAACAGGCTCACCTTTTCATCTTCCGACAAACACGCCATCATCTCCCGATACCGTCCACGGCGTTGCTCAATCAGTTTCTCCGATACACTTCTGCCCTGTCGTGTCAGCACAATATCCGATGCTCGTCGATTCATTTCATTCGGTACCCTAATAATTAAGCCAGCCTTTTCCATCTTCTTCAGAATCTCGCTGGCCGACCCCGGCTGAATATGTAAGATCTGTATTAACATCTTCTGAGTCACAGCTCCATGAAGCCTCAAAATCATTAAAATTCGACTCTGGCTCTCCTTTCCCTCAAAAAGTCTTCGAATATCTCTCCCCACATCCAAAATAGCATTCACCAATTGCTCATCCAGTGATTCTTCAAAACTTACATCAAAAAAATCCATATCCATACGTTTCCTATCCCCTTTGCAATTTTCTTCTTGAAATTTTCTTCCTGAAATTTTCTCCCTAAAATTTCCTTCCTGGTTTCCTCCTCCAGTTTTCTCCTTCTTTTTGTTCGCTCCTTTTTCGAATTATATACTGCTTTTTTCATTAATAAGGTACCTCAATTATTTTTATGTCCCTATTAAATCCAAAGTCCCCATTCTATTTATTTTATGCAGATTACACGTCGCTTATGACTGCATTTTATAAAAATTATTCTTATTATATGATTATGTGTTACGCTCATATATTTTATGAATTTCTGATTGTTAGGTACCTAAATACTCAAAATACTCAAGTTTAATTATTAAAACCAAACTACCCGTTTTTAAATATTGAATATCTAAATGTCCATACTCAATTATTAGGCACATAAGCATCCCCATTCAATTGTTAGGCACATAAGTATCTCCATTCAATTGTTAGGCACATAAGTATCCCCATTCAATTGTTAGGTACCTAAATATCCAAATTTATAAAATTATATTGCCATATGATCAATGCCATTTTTTGGGGAATAATTATTAAGGTACCTAACAATCCATTTTTTCTAATATTTTTACACAAACACAAAAAGACATCCCGATCTGGGATGCCCATTTTGCTTGTACGAGAAAAATATCATTATTATAAAAAAGCAGTTGTATTATGAAACAATGTGAAGCAATATTATTCGGCAAATAATGGTGTTGACAGGTATCTGTCTCCTGAATCAGGAAGCAATGCAACAATTGTCTTGCCTTTGTTCTCTGGTCTTGCTGCCAGAATCTGTGCTGCCTTTAATGCAGCGCCTGAAGAAATACCAACAAGGATACCTTCAGATACGGCAAATGTTTTGCCTTCTGCAAATGCATCTTCATTCTCAATAGGAAGAATCTCATCATAAACATCTGTATTCAGTACCTTTGGTACGAAACCTGCACCGATACCCTGAATCTTATGGGAACCGGATTTGCCTGTGGATAATACAGGGCTTGTAGCAGGTTCAACAGCGACAATCTTGACGTTTGGATTCTGTTCTTTCAGGTATTCACCAACACCTGTGATTGTACCGCCTGTACCAACACCTGCGATAAAGATATCTACCTTGCCGTCTGTCTGTTTCCAGATTTCAGGACCTGTTGTTGCTTTGTGAATTGCAGGGTTTGCAGGATTATCGAACTGACCAAGGATCACTGCCCCATCAATTTCTTTCTCGAGTTCTTCAGCCTTGGCAATAGCTCCTTTCATACCCTTGGCACCTTCTGTCAGGACCAATTCTGCACCGTATGCTTTCAGAAGATTTCTTCTTTCAACACTCATTGTATCCGGCAGTGTCAGGATTGCCTTGTAACCTTTGGCAGTTGCAACAGCTGCAAGGCCGATGCCTGTGTTGCCTGATGTAGGCTCGATGATTGTCGCACCCGGTTTCAATTTACCTTTTTTCTCAGCATCCTCGATCATTGCCAGTGCGATACGATCCTTAACAGAACCAGCCGGATTCAGATACTCAAGCTTTGCAAGCAGTGTAACATCCTTGATGCCTGCCTTCTCACTGTAACGATTTAACTGTAAAATAGGTGTGTTGCCAATTAACTCTAATGCACTCTGTTTAATATCTGCCATGATGATAATCCTCCATTCATTTCATCTAATTCTTTTATTCATTTTAAATAAATTTATAAATCTTTATTTCCAAAAAATATTGTCATCTGATTGTCTGTTGCGACCTCTATCTGTTTATCTGCTATAAAGATGCATCTCGTCTGACGTCACTCATACAGCAACAACATCGCTCCATTCTTCCTTTATGATATATCGTCATTCGCATATGCATGCTCCTTCCTTTTATAATTCCTATTTATTTAATAGGATTTGTATGTTTTCTTTATGTTTGACATTATAAGCCTCTTTTATCGTCTTGTCAATACCTTTTCAGCAATTATAAATCAAAAAGGGATTCAAGATGCGTCTGTTCAACACAGGCACTCTTTAAATCCCTTATCTTGATTATTTTTCACTTCCATGCAGTTCGTAATAAAAGATATATTGCTGCATAATGCCCCGAATGCCTTTGTAACGACGATTCGGGAATCCCCGTTTATAATGTTGTTCCATTACCTGACGGATATGGGTATCCACCGGAAATGCATCCAAATGATGCAGGGCAAAAAGGCAGATACAGTCTGCCACTTTTTCTCCAACGCCAAAGAGTTTTAAAAGCTCCGCCCTTGCTTTCTGGTAATTCAAACTACTGATCCATGCCAGGTCCACTTCACCGGAAGATACGGCTTTGGCGGCACGGACCACATATTTACTTCTATAACCCAGGTTGCAGGCCATCAAAACATCTTCTTCAAGCCCGGCAAGTGCCTGGGCTGTCGGAAAAGCATAATAACAGACACCATTCGACGCTGTCTTTGCCGTTCCATAGGTCTCACAGATATTCTTAATACAGCGGCGAATTCTGACGATATTATTTTGCTGTGAAATAAGGAATGTAACAATCATCTCCCACAAATCCTGATTCAGGATTCTTACACCCCATGCCAACTGAGCAGCCGCTGTCAGATAGGTATCATTCGGGTTGATCTGCGCCATCACAGCACCATAATCCGTCTCAATATCAAAATAATGCCGCCAGAAATCCCGATATTCGACTTCAGTGCAGTCAAAGTGGACCCTATTTCCCTGCTGCTCCAACTCCAGATATCTGTCCCCGGCAATGACCTGATATCGGCCATCCTGTATTTCCTCCATACGAAAGCATTGCCCGGATTCACAGATCTGGGCAATGCTGAAATTCTCTAAAATTTTCTCTGTCATATTTTTATGCTTCAAATATCCACGGCACTAATCAAGAAAAGCGGCAAATTCGCTGGCTTCCCCGATATCACGGAGGAGATTCTCACGTTTCTCATCAAAGAGCAGCGATTTATTGTAGCGATCATATTTTGCAGAACCATTGTCCCTGATAAAACGTGCACAATACTTATTGGCATTCAGCTCTGTAATAAAGATGACCATTTCCTGGCTCTCTCCAAAAGCATTTTCCATAAAGGCAAAAGCATTCTCAAGGTAAGCAGCCGCTGTCTGAATGAGCTGTTTTCGCTCTTCTGTATCCTTGGCAAAAGATGCCTTAATAAAGGCAAAAGCTTCATCCGGATCCAGACGATTATCCTTGACCAGCTGCTGACGATACTGCTCCAGTGTCTTCAAAATCAGTTTCATACTGAGCAATTTGGATGCATCATAGAGCCCACGCTCCTTATTCAGCTTCAGCTCTTCCTCCACCTGCTCTGCCTTTTCCGACAAAATCGCTGCTGTTCTGGAACCATCCTTCGGTGCACGGCCAAGAACAAACTTCAGCTCCTTCAAAATCTCATAGAGATCCCGGACATACTGATCTTTGTCAAAAACTTCCGTAAATGCCGCAGTAAGCTTGCTGATCAGCAGATTAATAACACTGAGTTTCTCATCAAAGGATGCTTTCTGAATACGATCAATGGAAGACGGCTTCACATTGCCCTGTACAACGGCATCCACATCATAGTCCGTCTGATACTTCTTATATAAATCCAGATAATTGGCAAAATCCTTGGCGATCCGACGATTCTGGATGTACTGCAGGATCACAGACTCATCCACAGGAATATCCAGCTGCTCATAAACCTGCATCAGCCTGGACAAATCCTCCCAACCACGGGCCGTAACAATCTCTTTGCCATCCACCGTTGTCTCAATCTGATAAAAATTCTCTTTCTTGATATCCAGATAAGACAAAATCGCACTGTGGATATGGTTCTCATAAGCATAGGTCTTCCATACCGGATAATTTTCTTCCACATTGATCCGTTTGACACGGTCAAGGGTGACAATGTCGAATTCTCTGACAGACTGGTTGTATTCCGGCGGATTACCGGCTGTCACAATCACCCATCCCTCAGGAATCTGGTGATTGCCGAAAGTTTTGCCCTGCAAAAACTGCAGCATAGTCGGTGCCAGTGTCTCGGATACACAGTTGATCTCATCGATAAACAAAATACCTTCTTTGAGCCCGGTTGCTTCCATCTTTTCATAAATAGACGCTACGATCTCACTCATTGTGTATTCTGTGATTGAATACTCTTTGCCGCCGAAATTCTTTTTCTCGATGAATGGCAGACCGATGGCGCTCTGTCTCGTATGATGGGTAATCGTATAAGAAACCAGTGCCACACCACACTCCCTTGCCACCTGTGACATAATAGCTGTCTTGCCGATACCCGGCGGTCCGATCAGAAGAATCGGTCTCTGTCTGACCACAGGAATCGCATAATCTCCCAATGCATCTTTTGTCAGGTAAGCCTGAACGGTATGCCTGATCTCATCCTTTGCCTGTTTAATGTTCATGGTCTAATCCTCCCATTTGTATATCCTCCGGTCCAAGAATCAGCTTGATGGCCCAAGGAGGCACATGTCTGTCATTATAACTTTCTTCAAGAAAAACAAAGGCCACATCGTAATCCGGACGTCTGGCCGGGTAAGTGCCGTAGCCATCCGTAAAATACAGAAGTCCCTTCAGATGTCTGAACACCTTCTTGCGGCACAGCTCATTGACATACTCAAAAGCCGGTCTGAAATCCGTACCGCCGAAACCGATAAGCTTAAAATTCTCCATATAACGCTTCATGTCTTCTTCAGAGGTGATCACATCATCCTGTTGAGCCTTGGCATCACATTGGATAATGTGTACATTCATCTTCCTGAAAAAATTGTCCTTATTTGTCAGAATGGCAAATGTCTCCTCCAGAAAACGACGCACATACTCACCGGAACAGGACTCTGACGTATCAATAACAATGGCCAGTTCCTCTATCTTGCGGACTTCCTTGTATTCAAGGGCCTCGATCAGGGGCATATTGCCATAATGATTCAGACCGTATGTATAATAAATATAATCATAACTGTCCAGATCCAGTCGAATTTCTTCTCGAAGCGTTGTAAATTTCTGAAGAAAACGTTTGTAATCATAACGTTCTCTTGTAGCTATTTTAATATAGTCATAAAGGTCTCCAGCCATCTCAGCCGCGTCTTTAGAACAGGTCTCCATATTCGTGCGCATTTTCTCACTGATCTCCTGCCACTGTTTCTCCTGCTCCTTACGTTCCTGCTCTTTCTGTTCCTTCTGTCTGTCATTGTTCTGATTGTTCTGATCATTGTTCTCATCATCCTGATTGTCCTCGTTGTTCTGATTCTGATCATTCCGGCCGTCGCCATCCTTCTGATCCTCCTGCTCCGAATCCCAGAAAACATGATCGTCCACCACAAACTGCTTCTTAGCCGCTTCCATCTCAAGCCAGGTCAGAGGCCGTTTTGTCAGCGACTTATAAATGCCCTCTGCTGTCAGCACTTTCATCTCTGACTTCAGTCGGTCATACATGGCCTGTCGTTCATCCGGTACAACAAGCCGAATACATCGGTAATTCATCTGATCAATGATGGCTGTAACTGCAATATCGCAGCTGAGATTCCAGACATCTTCATCCTTGTCACGGTTATGAAACATATGTCTGAATACACAATGCAGCAGCATATGCAGATAAGCCCGATTCACCAGCACACTGTCATTCTGATAATTCTCTATCAGATATCTCGGATTAAAGCGAATCTTCTGACTATCCGTACCGATCGTCTTCATGGACAGATCCATTTCATAACCCAGACTATTCAGTGCAATATCCAAAAAACGCATAGAGACATACAATTCTGTCTTGGAAGCATTCAAAATGTCGGTTCCGGCCTTGATCAGCTTCTCTTTCATCTCATGCATGTCAAAACCTCCTATAAATCAAAGGACTCATCTGCCATACTGAAATTCCGGTGTTTATAATCCATCAGAAAAGCAGTAAATTCTGTCTTGTCAAGGGACAGCGCCAGATCAATGGCCTGGTCTGTCTCATCACTGTCAAGCACACCCAGATCGACCAAAAAAGTCAGCTTGTCCTTGTCATCCTCCTGAATAAACTTCTTCGCCGCTTCCAAAGCGTGTTCTGCAATATAATCCTTGTACGTATGCTCGCCTTCCAACGTCAATGCATAAGGATACATCAGACGCTCCATAGCCACCGTGATGATCGTATCAAAGGAATCCCCCCTTAAAAGGACATAGAACATCCCATCGTATTTGTTATAATCCACATCCTGGATACCGATACAGTAGCGGATATACTTGCCGGAACCAATCTCCGTAGACTCAAACTGCTTACACATGGAAGCCACATTGGCGACCACTTCGTAATCATGCTCCGTAAAAATAACTCTGGCCTCCTCCACAGGCTTATCCGGGTATAAATGCCGCACGATCACGTGAATCTGCTGGTTCAAATCATCCAGGATACTACCGATACTGATATCCAGCCCTTCAATCTTGTCCTGAACAATCTCTGAAAGCTTCTCGCAGTTCTTGAAAGCACCAAAACCAATAGAGCGGATATGGGCTGTCAGATGCACCTGTTCCAATGCCCAGCAATTATAAAAAGCATAATTGCCAATGGATTTCAGTGAATCCGGAAAATCCAGATTCAACAGTTCCCTGCATTCACTGAAACCGTGATGGTCGATCACCTCCAACGTATCCGGAAACTGAATATACTTCATAGACTTCTCCGAGAAAGCATAGGGCTCGATCTTCGTCACTTTGAAGCCATCAATAGACGCCGGAATCACAACACGCATCTCATCGCCTTCATACTTCACAATGGTTGCCGTGCCGTCCACAACGCCATAGCGTATCGATTCCTTCTCAGAAAAACGTGTGTCAAAAATCATACTGTTCACCTCTGAATCTATTCGCCAAAGTCCTGTGCAAACAGGGGCTTCAGCTCATTACTCGCGTAGACTCGCAAAAAAATGCTGCATTGTCGGCTCCATATCTGGAAACGCCTACATATGCAGCATTCTATATAGATCTCATCATTATAAACTGCCTTCCGGCAGTCCTCTCATCCGCAGCAGAGAAGCAATCCTGTTACTCCTGAAGGAAATCCTTCAGCTTGCGGCTTCTGGACGGATGTCTCAGCTTGCGCAGCGCTTTCGCCTCAATCTGACGAATACGTTCACGCGTAACCTTAAATTCCTTGCCAACCTCTTCCAGTGTTCTGGCCTGTCCATCGATCAGGCCAAAACGAAGCTCAATAACCTTGCGTTCACGGTCTGTCAACGTATCCAGTGCGTTCACCAGTTCCTTCTTCAGCATCTGATAGTCAGCCGAATCAGATGGTGAAAGCATATTCTCATCTTCGATAAAATCTCCGAGACTGGAATCTTCTTCCTCACCAATCGGGCTGTCCATAGAAACAGGATCACGTGAAATCTCAAGAGCCTCTTCTACCTTCTGTTTGGTTGTTCCAAGACGCTCTGCAATCTCTTCGCTGGTAGGTTCTCTTCCCAGCTCCTGTAAAAGATTCCTGGACATACGCAATGTCTTGTTGATTGTCTCTACCATGTGCACAGGCACACGAATTGTCTTACCTTTATCAGCAATACCTCGGGTAATAGACTGGCGGATCCACCAGGTTGCATATGTACTGAACTTGAATCCCTTGGCATAATCAAACTTCTCGACAGCTTTGATCAGACCCATGTTGCCTTCCTGGATCAGATCAAGGAACGGAATGCCGCGGCCCACATACTTCTTCGCGATACTGACTACCAGACGAAGATTGGCTTCAATAATTCTATCCTTGGCCTTCTGGTCACCCGCTTCTGCTCTCTTGGAAAGCTCAACTTCCTCCTCAGGGGATAAAAGCTTCACACTTCCTATTTCCTTCAGATACATTCTGACAGGATCTTCCAGGCTGACACCTTCCAGTGCATCAACATCATCCAGCAGTTCAACTTCTTCTTCCTGGTGATCGAGGAACTCATCATCGTCATCCTGTGCTTCAGGAATATTGATAATATCAATATTCTTCGCTTCCAGGAATTCGTAAACTTCTTCCATCTTCTCCTCGTCAAACTCGAAGCCCTTGAACGCATCATTGATGTCGCCATAATCAAGCTCATTTTTTTTCTTCTTTGCCTTCTCCAGCAAACTATTCAAGATCTGCAAAAATACAGCTTCATCCATTGAATGTACCTCTTTCATATTCTATCATCGTCAATAAAAACACTTTTTTAATAAAGCATAACGATAATACGGTCATTATCCTATATTAAACAAGTGTACCTACTATTATAATGATATTTTTGAAAAAATCAATGGCATTCTGCAAAATTTTATGGTTTTTTTACAGATTAGCAAAATATTCCTCAATTTGCTCTCTTGCAGCCTTCAAACTGCCCTGGAACATCTCCTTCGAACCGCCGCCACGGCCATCAAGGGCCTCATTCATCGCCTTACCTGCTGCAATAACATCCACATCTCTGCCGCCCATCACATAACGATAACCGTTTTCATCATCCCCGTCAAAGCATCCACAAAGGCCGCTGCACTTCTCAACCAGAAGATTAAAAGCATACCGCATGTTGCTCTTGTCCATATGCTTATCAAAAAAGCATATATTCTGTTCATTCTCCGGCAGCGCTGTAATCTTCTCCTGCAGGATATCCATCTTCATCCCAGTCATCTCCTGCTTCAGCGCCAGATTCTCATTCTTCAGCTTCTCTACCGCAGCAGCCACTTCATAAGGCTTCGCAGACAACTGCGCGGAAATATCATAAACATTACGTTCCTTCTCAAGGGCATCTGCCAGTGCTCTGAAACCGCAGAGCATCTGAATGCGCACGCCGCCTTTATACTTCTCCATCCCCGTCAGCCGGATCATGCCGATCTCGCCGGTAAAATGAACATGGGGTGCACAGCAGGCACAGATATCATAGCCCGGGATCTCCACAATACGAATCGGTCCGTCTATCTCCTTCTTGCTGCGGTAAGGAATCTCCATCAGTTCCTCCCTTGAAGGCCATGTAATCTTCACCGGAAGATTCTTCGCAACTGCCTCATTCGCTTTATGCTCGATCATACGGAGCTGTTCCCTGGTGATCACACCATCAAAATCCATGGTCACGGCTTCGCTTCCCAAATGAAAACCTACATTATTCAGCCTGAAGTATTCATGAATAAGTCCGGATACAATATGCTCGCCCGTATGCTGCTGCATATCTGAGAAACGCTTCTCCCAATCGACACAACCTGTAACCGTATCGCCTTCCCACAGCGGTTCCTTCACCCAATGGTAGATCACTCTGTCCTTCTCCAGTACCTTCTCCACCGGAATATCATTGAGTGTGCCTCTGTCGCAGCTCTGACCGCCCTCTTCCGGGAAAAACATTGTCTGGTTCAATGTGATCTTATATAAATCACCATCCTGCTCACAAGATAATACGCACCCCTCAAACAAGGTCTGGTGGCTATCTTCATCAAAAAGTCTGATTGTCTCTATCATTCTCTTCAAGTCCTTTCCTGAAATGTCCTGTTGAAATTTATCGTCTGCCAAACAGTCGCTCAAAATCTCTTTTAACTTCTTTATAGATAATACTATGGAATACATAATCACCAAAATAGCGCTGCAAAATGGATGTCCCTTCTCTTAATACATCCGACTCACACTTGCCGAGCCTCTGCAATTGACCGGTACCATGTAAATCAGCTGCAGAAGCCAAATCCCCGAAAGTGCCGATTCTGTCAGCATCCTCTAGGAATTCTAAAATCGGTGAGATATCCTCTCCCTCATCTGTCTTCACTTCTATGTAACGGATGCCGGAAAATCCATCACCGCGACAGACCCAGCCGATCTTCCTGGCGGGCTGTCTGACTGCTGACAAAGCCGGTACAATCTCTGTCGTAATCCTTCGTATGGCATCATCCGACAACGTCCATATTCTCTGTATCTTCTTCAATAACTGCCGATCCGAATAGGCCGCCTCCGACCTATCAGAATGCCTTCCCTGCTTCAGCATTAAATCTGTCTGCGGCAGATCCGGCCGGATATCCAGCAATTCTGTCACATCATCGACTCTTGACCTTATCAGTGCAGTCAGGCTGGCACAAACATTAATCTCGATGTTCGTCACACTCAGCTGTTCCAGTCTATGTATAATCCGGTCATAATCACCTGTATACAATGTCAGAATAGATTCACTGTTCCCTGTCCACCGCTTACTGCGCAGTCTCCTCAGCTTACTCTCCGTATATTCCGCCAACAGCACATCGACATGTCCGTCAAATATATTCTTCCTGTCCATGGCACGCATCGTCTGATCTCTGATCATATCCACAGCAATCTCCCTTGCCGTATCCGGCCCCAAGGTCAGCAAATCCAGGTCATAGCAATACTCTCTCCTGTTCCTGATCATATGTTCTTCAAAATCAAAAGATACCCCTGTCTTATCTTCGATCCTGTAGATGCCTCTGCCTCCGGATACAACAGCCTCCAGCGTCTTCGCCTCCGCTGAACCATTGTACATGCACACCGACAATGTTCTCTGCCGGAGATTCATATTCCCGCGAATACATACCTTCCCAGTATCATCAATACTATAACCATCAAACAGACGATAAATATTGTCAAAATGTGTCTGAATGATCGACTCATACGTTCTCAAAACACGCGCAAAGAAATGACAGGCATATTCAAAATTGATATTTACTTCCGACGCTGCATAATTTCTTCCGTACGCAAGGGCCTTCACATAAAGCCTCAGATTGTTCTGCTCCAGATAATCCAGAATCCAATTCTGACTACAGTGATTGGCCAAAATGCCCGCCAGATAACAAATACTCTCATCATACCGCTTGTCCGATTTATGGGCATCCATCCATATATTCAACTGTTCCGCGCTGAGTCCCGATAAATAGCAGGCCATAAAGAACTGATGAAATACGCTGTATCTGAAATGAACAGTCTGTGAACGCCGTGTAATAAAACCAGCTGCCTCTATCTGAGTACAAATCTCTGACCGCTCCCAGTTCAAAAAACGTTCTTCACTATCCCCATTGACATAACTATCCGCTGCATATTCGCACAAAACAGCAAAAATCCTGTCCCGATTCTCCGGTGAACAGCTCATAGACTTCATTCTCATATCTATATAGGCTTCCAGAAGCGCCGTGTGATTCGATAAAACTGTCCAGTCATCGGAATGCACTGCTGAATGTACTGCTGTCATCGCATACATACGAATAAACAAAGGCGTTCGAAGTACTTCCAGAAGCCGTCCCGGCATTCGTCGGTTTTCACGATTCTGACCGTTCTCGTCTCCGCCAATCATCCTTAAAGCCGCATCACGCTCAAGCCACCGGATAATCTGCTCATCGCTGACAGGATCAATCGTATAATACACAAAATCCGAATGGAAATCTCGTCTGTCACACTGCATTCTGGAAGCAATGATCACCGTACTGTCTGTGTCATGGCCCAGACAATACAGCTCAGAAAGTAAAAAACTGCCGGTCTCGGACTGCGCATCAACTGCATCCATCAGCATGACAAACCCGCCTGCACGCAATCGCTCCCTGACTAATTCTTCAGTGACTAGGGGAAAATGCCCGCTGAGTGCTCTCACAATCCCCTTCTCAATCGAATCCCAGACAATACCGCAATCCCTTCCATCAAGAAACACCGGCAGACGATCTGAATCATCCCTGCAGTCCTCCAGATAATCCCTCAGCAGCAGCCACATCAAATAGGACTTCCCGCCTCCGGGTTCTGAAGTAATCACCATGCATTGGCCGCCCAGAAGATGCTCATAGGCTCTCGCATCCCCATTTCTGCTGATATCCAGATCATAGCACAACTCTGAAAGCGCCTCATCCGAACAGACATGCAATGCATTCATACAGCATATACGCATCGCATGCCTGTAATTCTCCAGGGCCTCTCTATCCATCCATTTGTTCCTTGCAGCAGAATTGTCCATATGGTCTGTATCCTTTCGTGCCAATCTGTATTTCTGATCTTTAGTATGCCATTAGTATAACATCTGAAGGCTGAAAAGTACAGTGCTTTTTTCGAATGTTTGTTCTTGCATTCACTTTAAAAACTTGACAAAATTTATTTTCGCCCCTTACATATATGGTGCTATGGTGTTGTACTATAAGCGGGTGATTTTATGGCGTATTTTCTTAAAAAAACTAATAACAAAAAAGGAACTTATACCTTATCAAGGAATGTGTAGATGAGTTTGAATATAAATTCAAAGACACTGAAACAGAAAAAATTAAAAAATTTAAGATAACAGAAAAAAAGAATTGTTACTTTTAATCCCAAACTGGCCAAGAAGCAGATATATGAGATTAATAAAGAAGTTGGAAAAGCAAAACTGCTGAAAGCTTCACAGGCAAAGCGCTCAGAATACGGTGACTCTGCAAAATATGTAATTTTTACCACTACAGACAAAAAAGGAAACGATACGAATGGAAAAATTAAAGTCACTATGAATGAGGATCTCATAAAAAAATCCCTGGAACTTGCTGGATATCCCTTTGCAACCTGCCACTGATGTCCTATTTTCTGAGCGATGGAGAGATCAAAAAAATGCTAAGCCATAGGCTTTAATCCTTGGCTTAGCACCATATTTTACTATTCAACTCCAAAAGTCAGGTATTGTACCACAAATTTATAATCTTTCAGCCAGCACTTTGCACCGCTTTTTCCAGAATGCAATACCATAGGCAAGAATCTCACTCCGTCCATCCTCTCGAAGCGCTTCATCATATCTGCGATCTCTGATCTGTTCAAGTGCCCGCTCGCACGCTTGATCCAGCTCTTTAAAAGAGCGGGCGTATTTCAACTCAATGACGATCCCGACATCCGGATTCTTCGGCTTAATCAGTATATCCGCATATCCATCCCCAGACTCTCTG
>OLOQ01001365.1_pt1 | contig 23845 bp, 25 predicted proteins | sample 1673101 | NCBI WGS metagenome assembly OLOQ01 (sample SAMEA3136754, study PRJEB25190) | human gut metagenome | biome: human gut; feature: human-associated habitat; material: faeces | place: Austria | collected 2013 | reverse complement strand
TTGCATGTGTTAGGCACGCCGCCAGCGTTCGTCCTGAGCCAGGATCAAACTCTTGAGTTTAAATCCTGATGTCACTTCCGTGACCTCATTTACTATCTTGAATTCTGGCCTTGATGATCTCTCATCTTCGACCCTGCGATATCGCTATCGCACGGTCGCTTCTTCAAAAAAATCGCGTTTTCTTCGTCTCTTGCACTATATAGTTTTCAAGGTGCGCTTGCCGGTTTTGCTCGGAACGTGTTATAGTTTAGCAAAAAAAGCCGCCCGACACAATTTCTAATTCCGCTATTTTCAGCTTAATTTCGTTATATTTAAGTTTCAAATCAAACATTTTGCTGTTTATCAATCTAAATTAAGAAATTGCTCCGTTTTTCTTCTGAATTCATATCAATTCATTTAATATATGATTTTGCGCCACATTTTATCTGATATTCATGTATCATAAAAGGGACGCGATGGCTCGCGTCCCATATGGCATTTCGAATAATTATATTTAGTTGTGTTTTATGCCGTTGGCGCTGTCGTGGTCTCTGCCTCCGGAACCGGGGTTTCAGCGGCCTCTCCCGCGTTGCCGCTCTGCTTCCTGAACCTCTCAGAAGGTGGATTCACCTGCTTCAGGAAAAAATACAGCCGTGCGGAGTCATCCGTGGGGTCGTGCTCGTCGCCCGATGTATATATGGTAAGGAACTGATCCTCCGTTGTCACCTCTACGCCAAAATCATACTGGCTGTTTTTCAGCTGGGTATCTATCCACTTCTGGACATCTTCCTCGTCCGCAGGCACGTATTCCATAATGCCGGTCTTTTCGTTCTTCTTGGGGTACCAGGTATTATAATTCACCTGTCCCTTGTCGCCGCCGGCCTCGTACATGGCCCATATCTCCCACTGTGCCTCTATGCCGCATATGGCGATATCCCATGTGCGCCCCTCCGGCTTGCTGAAATCCGGCAGCACGGTGGCGTCAAGCTCCGCGTTGCACTGCTTATAGGCGCAATGGGTCTTGCCGAGATTCACTTCCTGTATATGGTGCAGCTCATGGAACAGGGTGCGGCTGGTGCGTGCGTTTGCCGCCGCTATAACCAGATTCTGCTGCGTATTAAAGAATTCATAGGAGGCCATGTTGAAATGGGAATACACAGACCCTACGCCGTTCTTCTCCATATTTATATCATGGTCGGCATAGAACCACCAGTCTCTGCCATATAGTATAGGATAATCTATGTTTGTACCCGGGATACATATATAGCCTACCACGTCGTTATTTTTGTCTTTTGCCTCTATCAGCCTTGACTCATAGGGAAATACATACGGCTCCTCTGTCTCCTCCGGGACAGGCGTAGGAGTAACTACAGGAGTAGGATCGGGAGTAGCCTCAGGGCTCTCCGTAGCCTCCGCCTGAGGCTTATCCACAGGCTGCTGTTGACAGCCCACAGATAGCAGCACGGCCAGCGCAACGGCTAATACGGCAATTCGCTTCATGGGTAAATTTTACCTCTCACCAATAAATTCGCAAACAGGGGGAACGCCGGTTTTGCGTACCCCCCGTAAATTCAGCAGTTCGTCCCCTTTATGCGGCAGGGGTGGTCTCCGTGGCCGCCGCCGTTCCGCCGAACTTGGTGGAGGCGGGCTCTACCTGCCTGAGGAAGAAGTACAGGCGGGACGTTGCAGTGTCGGAGTCGTGGTTATCGCCGCAGGTGTATATGGTCAGGAACTGATCGGTAGTGCTGGGGGTAACGCCGAGATCCATCTGGCTGCGCTTGAGCTGGGTGTCTATCCACTCCTGCACAAAGGCGGCGTCGGGGGTCTTAAAGGTGTACTTTATGCTCTTGTTGTCGGCGGGCCACCAGGTATTATAATAGAGGGTCTTTTCGGGCTCCTTATCGTTTACCTCATAGAAAGACCATACCTCCCATTTCCCGTCGATGCCGTCAAGGGCTATCTCCCAGGTGCGGCCCTCGGGGGTCTTGAGGTTGGGCAGGGTGTTGGGGTCCAATGCTTCCTTGCACTTGCGGTAGGCGCACTCGGTCTTGCCCAGGTTTACCTCCTGAATGTGGTGGAGCTGATGGAACATGGTCTTGCTCACGCGGGAATTATGGGCGGTTAGCACCAGATTCTGCCCTATGCCGTAGGAGTCCGCAGTGGCTACGTTATGGTGCATATATACTGCGCCCGAGGTGCTCTTCTTGCCGTCGGCGTCCTTGCCGGAATAGCCCAGCTTGCCGGTGGCGTCGTACATTATGGGGTAGTCGATATTAGTGCCCTGTATCTTTATCCAGCCCACGGTCTCGTCGTTTTTGGCCTTCTGGGCTGCGATCTGCTCGGTATAGGGGGAGGTATATGCCGGCGCGGGGGTTTCCGCGGGAGTCTCGGGGGTGGGGACAGGCGTTACTACCGCCTCCGGCGTGCTGGGAACTACTACATCTATTATCTGATCATCTTCCTGCTTGGAGCAGCCTACGGCCAAAAGGCAGAGGGCGGTCATCACAAGGGCAACGAGTTTTTTCATTATGCTTTTATCCTCCTGTAAGGCCAGATTGGCCCATGTTTTTTTGTTACGTACTAAAATAATAACACATAATGCACATATGCGCAAAGGCCCCCGGGTTATTTTCATAATATGTTCATAGTTGGGGCGATTTTTAAGCCGTTATGCGCCCATTGTTTTGTTATTATATGTTACAGCTAAGTCATACTCCTGTCAAATACAAAAAAAGGAGACCCGAAGGTCTCCCCCGTTTTTGCCCATCAGCCTCGTATCCTGTGCTTCAGCCCGCACACTGCGGCAGCCGCCAGCAGCAGCCCTGCGGCGCTCAGCAGCACGCTGCCGTCGCCTGTCTTGGGCATGACCACTATTGCGGGAACCGGTTCCTCGGGCGTGTAATGATCCTCCGGCTTATGGCTGTTCTTCACCGTCAGCTCGCCCTCCGTCTTTGCCCATCCGTCCTGTGCCTGTGCGTCCTTGCGGTATATGGCAACGTTGTCGGTACCGCTGGCCTCCTGCACCAGCACCTCTATCTTGAATACCTCCTTATTGAGATAATAGCCGTAGGGAGCAGCAGTCTCCTTCATATAATAAATGCCTACGGGTATCAGCGGGAACTTCACGTCACCGTTGGAGTCCGAGGTCTGTTTATATGCGGTCGGCTCCTTGCAGTCTTCATCCTTAAAGAGTGCAAATACCGCGCCCTTTACCCCCGCGTCGTGCTCGTCCGTCTTTTTGAAGCCAAAGGATGAGGGTATTTCTTCGTAACAGTTGGCGAAATTGACCGTTACCTCTGCGTCGCCGTTTCCTTGCAGCGTCACCTTCACCGAGGGATTTTCCACCTTTTCGCTGTTAACAGTATATTCTTCGCCGTTCGCCGTTACCGTTACGGTAAGCGTATATCCTGCCTTTATCGCGTCTTCTTCCTCAACTATATAAGTACCGGCGGGAAGGAGTATTTTCTCAGACGCAACACAGGTATTAGCTTCAGCAGTTGTTATTTCTACTGTATTTATAAGCTCCTTCGTGTCGTTTTCCGCCTTATACACGTTGAATTTATATGTGCCCGCTCTATTGCTGGTCTTTTTCACACTGAGATACGCCAGCCGCTCCGTTTTTTCATCTATCTTAAAGCTGCCCCTGGCAAATACCGGCGTCATGCCCTCCGCAACGCCCACGAAGCACTGAGCTGCGTGCCTGCCGCTCACAGGCTCATAGAAGTAAGCGTCCCTTGCGAGGTACTGCTCGCCGGATATGGCAACGTCTATATTTTCTCCGGCTGTCACCCCTTGGAGCATCACCGAGTACGTTCCGTTTCCCTCGTTTTTCCATTCAGAGCAGGGGAAGATTTGGTTGTTTGCCGTGAGGGTAAGCACATCTTTTTCGTCAAGCGTTATGCCGCCGTGCCTGTCGTTTTTCAGCTCGAACCTAAGCAGCACGTCCACCGCTCCGCTCGTTCCGGTGCTCAGCGGGTGAGCTGTCACGCCGTTGAGGACTATGCCGCCATCCGGAGCATCCTCAGGGGCAATTTTTATGAGGTAGTTGTAGACGTTTTCGATATTTGTTTTTACAGTTTCGATCTGCGTCAGTTTTAAGCATTCACTGTATTTATTGCTCTCCTCATCATAATATGCGGTATCACTTTCGTTATGATAATACCATGTCCCGGAATAAGGCTTTGCAATGACGTTATCATTTCCATTTGCAAAGTACCATATGGCATTCTGTACGGCTGTAAGGAGCTCGTCCTCTGTGATATCGGCCGCTTCTACACCATGCTCCGCGAGCGTCTTTACCATTTCGTCCTTCGTTACGAAAGGATAGGAAGTTTTTGCAATGGCGCGTATCTTTTTTGCATTGTCAGCCGAATAATAGCCAGCATTTTCCAGCGTAAGGCGTCTATATTGGATTTTGTCCGCTTCGTTGGGCAAAACGCTGGTCGCAGCATCACAGCAATATACTTTAGTAGGATTATCTTTGATTTCTCCTTCGTACAAAAGATATACTGCGGGAAGTATATTCCCTCCATCTGGGCCAAAATCTGGGCTCTTATCAAGGCTTCTATGTATGCTCCTCTGATAATAAGTGTAATAGTCCGGGTACACTGTGCTCCTCCTATGTAAATAACAGTAGTGTTCCCCTTCCGCCATTGCTGCACCGGGCAGCAGGCAGAGCGTCGTGAGAAGCGTAAGCATGAGTGCCCATATTCTCTTCGTTCTTTTCATTTTTACCCTCCGCTTTTTGCTTTATCGATATACAAGTATTACCTTGCATTTTGATTCTTTATTCAGCCCTACAAGATTAAAGCTAAAAGACCCCCGTGTCAATCGACTCGAGGATCTTAGTTTATTTATTACAATTTACGAACTTTTTCGCCGGTCAGAGGGTGGGCTTCATCGTGAGGATTACCGCCTTAGAGAAGCGTATTGCCTCGCAAGCTCTTATATCCCTGCTTTTCTGGGCTTTTTTCATAGCTGCTCCCACGTAACTGGTCATATCTTTCCATAACTTTTTACCCAAAATGGGTAAAATAATGGGTAAATCCGGCGGCGTCAGCTGATCCTGATTTTACCTTCAAGACTGGCAAAGCTCGCCACTTTTCGTTCCTTGGTCGCTTCGTTGTAAACATCCATCGTAGTCTCGATGTTTCGATGCCCCATGATTTCTTGAATGATTTTCAGGTTCGGCTCATTCTCGCAAAGCCGTGTGCAGAATGTATGCCGCAGATTGTGGACGCTGAAATGCGGCAGCAGCACGGGCTCTCTTTGTTCCTGCTTCGCTTGCTCTGTTTCCTCAAGATTGCAGTCTCGTATGATTCTGTCGATCACTCTGTTGACTGCATGAGGCGTCAGCATTTCGCCATAGCGGTTGTGGAACACAAAGTTTGAATATCCATCGACCACACATTGATTAAATCCGCTTTCCGCCTGCCTTTGCCTTACCTGAAGCAGTGCGGTCCGAACATCCGCAAACATAGGAACGATGCGCGTGCCGGCCTTTGTCTTTGGCGTAGTGATATGCAACTCCATCTTTCCGCTGTCCTGCTGACGATATATCAGATTGTGGTTGATGTCGATGATATTCTGCTTAAAATCGCAGTCCTCCCACCGAAGCCCAAGGACCTCGCCGATCCTCGCGCCTGTGCCAAGCAGCACCGTAAACAGCGGTTTCCAGTGGCAATAGGTCGATGATCCCGAGATAAATTCTATGAACCGTTCCTGCTGCGGCTCTGTCAGGGCATGCCGCTTTGGCTTTTCCCAATTATGGCTCTTTTTTATTTCCGCCATAACCCCATCCGTAGGATTGCTCCTGATGAATCCGTCACGGACAGCTACATTGAACACCGGATGAAGTATCGTGTGGATGATCTCCATGCTGTTCGGCTTGAACCCAATATCCCTGATAAGATGGACGTAGAACTTCTTTATGTCGCTGTACTTGATTTCAGCGACATTTTTCATGCCTATCTCATCGCGGACATACTTTCCGTACATATACTTGTAGTTTGTCCGTGTTGACTGTTTGAGTTCGTACTTGGTTTCGATGTAGGCATCATAAAAGCTATTCAGCGTTGTCCTGCGCGCCGTGTAGCTGTTTACATTATCCTCCAAGTCTCGGATAATGTCCTTTTCCAGCTCCCGCAAGGGCCTTTCGTTTTTCTTGCCTTTAGGGGTGCTGTCGCTCTCTGCCAATCGCCAACTGTAGACGCTCCTTGTTTCTCCGTATGCGTCCTTATAGCGGTACTCATACCTTCCGTCCTGGCGCTGACGCTCTCCCTGTCTTAATATTCTGCCTTTTTTATCTCGCTTACCTGTCATTACGGCTCCTTTCATACGAAAAGAATCCGCTTATAGGCTGTGAACAGCTTACCATAAGCGGATTCCTATTTCAAGGTTTTCCCTTTACACCAAGCTCAAATGGTCTATAAGCTGTTCAAACTTCTTCCGCTTGATTTGAGGTCTGTTGCCGTTCCAGAGGATGAAATCCGCATCCCTATTTTCGCTGATGATCCTGCGGAGCTTGTTCTCGCCGATCCTGAAGTATACGGCGGCTTCTTCTACGGAGAGGGTATACCGTTCCCAGACCGGGATCGCGATGCGCCCCTGCGTCAATTCGGTGTCGTGAGCCATGCAATACCTCTCCTGTTTATATGACGCTCTCATCGAATAAATACCCCTGAAATACCGTGCCGTCGCCGGTAATGAAGCGGCCCCGCGCGTCCTTGGGTATCTGGTCGGCGGCATCGGTGCTGTCGAGGATTATTTGCGAAAGCACGTTGTCTGCCCTGCCGCACACACGAAAATCCATGTTGTTCTTGATCTGCCCCGGGATAACGGCAGCATCTGGCCGCTGCGTTGCGAGTATGAGGTGAATGCCAAACGCCCTTCCCTGCCGCGCAATGGTGGATAACCTGCTTTCTATCTGTGATAGCAGCTTCTTGCGCTCGGAGTCGGCCCCGGTCTTGTCCAGCATCTCCGCAGCCTCATCGCAGGCGAATATAAGCCTCGGCAGAGGCCGCCTGATTTTATTGTAGCTGTCGATATCCGGGCAGCCCAGCGCCGCAAACTCGCTCTTGCGGTTTTCCAGCGCCGCAACAAGCCGGTCGAGGGTATCGAGCAGAGACTCCTCCGTAATGCACATCCGGCATTTCTCATGCCACACCTTGGGAAAATCCACGCCTCCCTTGAAATCCGCTATAAATACCCTTGCGCCTTTTTTAATGCACTGCATCAGCAGCAGCTTGAGCAAAACGCTTTTTCCGCTGCCGGTCGAACCGCCCAAAAGGATATGCGGAACGTGCGCGAGGTTGACCGTCACGGGGCCGGCATACCCATCGCCCAGCACCAGCACAAAACTTTCGCGGGAAAGGCAGCTGACACCCCAACGCAGTACCTCCGGCAAATCCTCTCCGGCAGGAACGGCATACACCAGCACGCGGCTCTTGCCCCTGGCGTATGCCAGCTTGACAATGTTTATCCCCAGCGTCGTCTCAATGGCGGGGCGTTTTTTCTCCCATTCATCAATCGGAATGCTCCGGTTATTAAACTCCCATACCGTAACGCGGGGATTGCCGCTGTCGCGGCATTTGCGGAGCAGATCCGGCGGTATACCGGCGTGGTTTGTAAGGCCGATGCATTGGAGCCTGTCCCTTGCCATCCGCCGCCCTATTGGACAGAGCAGCAATGCCAGAAGCACCGCGCCGCCAAACAGCAGATAAGCAGTCAAAGCATACCGCATAAGGTGCTTCAGCGCTGGGATTTCCGCCGATGCCTGCTGTGCCCAAAGATAGATAGCGATAGCAAGGTACAGCGCAGCCAAGGCCAGCTTAATTGTTAAATCCGGTGTACCATTCAGCCTTTGCAGCAAGCCATTGAACGCGTCCCTTTTCCGCATCCGGAGCTTTTCGTTTTCTGTCACAGCGGCAATCCTCCTTCCTTGTGCCGGATGGCAGAGCCGTCCGGCAGATACTCGATGACATTCTGCACACGGCGGAGAAAAGCACGCCACGTCTCCAGCTGATACCTCTGGATATCCATATACTGCTCGGACAAAGGGATATTGCTTGTGATGTAGACTGTTGTATAGCAGGCTACCCTGTCGGTGTACCGCGCCGGAAGCGTCAGCGGATAAATATCCAGATAATTGAGCATGGCGCTGATGGGAATCTGACTGTGAAATTCCTCCAGCACCAGCACGTCCTGGGAGTGATAAGCATCAAAACGGACGCCGTTTTTTCCGCCGTAGTCCGTAATGCGGCAGATGCTTCTGGGGTCATGCTTTGCGAAAATCCCCCATGTCTTGCCGGTTCCGCTCGCGCCGTAAAGATAGGTCACCTCCAACTTGCGGTTTTCGGCGCTGTATTTCTCCTCCAAAATGGTTTGACGAAGAATCTCGATGTCTCGGATTCTGAAAGCAAGCTTGGGGTTTTCGTCAACTATATCCATAATGGTTTTACCTTCCCGAAGCTCTTGTATAAGCGCAAACATTTCCGGCGATTCCTCCTCCTTTTCGGCGGGAAGATTGCCCCATTCCTCAAAGGCTCCGATAACGGATGTTTCCGCCTCGGCGGTATCGGCCCATTTTCCGCTTTTGGTGATATAGTCGCGGTTTGTCCTTGCGCTGCCGTAGGCCTTTTCGATATGTGCCGTGGGAAAGCGCGCCTTGATCGTTGAAAAACGGACAGGCGAGGGCGAAAACATGAAAATGTGCGTGTGATGTGTGCCGGTCGTTGCTATCGCGTCTGCCATGCAATAGTAGGACGGTGAAAAACGTAGCAGGATATCCCGGATGGAATCATGGTCGAGGCCTGCCTCCAAGGGGTTGTTGATAGTCAGCGTCCACTTGCGGGCTTGAGAATTGTTTCTAAATATATAAGTCTCCTTTGTAATTGCTGTATTGTTGTGCTGCATGCTACATTGTCGCCATAAGGGTAAGGGTATTACTGCAATTTATATCACCGGCCGGGCCGGTAATATCCTTTTTTAGCCGTTGCAGCGGGTGCAGGCGACCTTGCGCCCCCCGCCGATATCTCCGCTTGTGCAAATAAAGGCGCTTCGCTTTGGTATTAAACGAATGCACCTCGAAAGGCAGAATTTATTCTGGATCGAAAATCATATTACTTGGGCAGAAGTTCTAATAGACTGTTGGCACCGCGATTGATCTCAAGTGGTTTTTTATTACCTCGTCAAAGGGAAATGGGGCGGCGACCATACTGCTTCTGCCGTAAACGCCGATTTCTGCCGTGTTAATGTTTAAACTTTTGTCAACAAAGCTGCTATGAAGCAAGCCACTTTTCTTACTATGGTTAGGTTAATTTAACAGAGATACTATGCTGCTACCGTATTTTACAACGGCCGGGCCGATGTCAGATGCAGCCTCGAATCGGTAGCCCTGAGAGGATTATAACTCATACTTATCGCAATTTCAATCATGCATTTTCGTATTGAGAAGAATAGCACCGTATATACATGCTTATGCCACTCATCCCATTCCTTATGGTCTGAAGGCGCTTGTAGAATATAATATAAATAAAACCTCTGCTTTTACCATGGTTATATAAAAAATCCAGCCGAAGCTGGATTTTTTCAACAAAGTATTCTCATTTACGCAGGGAAATCATTATTTATTGTCATGTTTGCAGGATTGCCCATTTTTGCAGTGTCGATCACGCGAGATGTATCAACGTTGCTATAACGATAAATACTATACTCAGTCCCCATTCGATAAGAGCCAGTTTTATCGCAAACCTAAACCACTGGACAAAGCTGATTCCACCGGCGCCTATGCAGGCATTGGTCGTGGAGCTGGTAGGAATGACGCAGTCCGAAAAGCCCGCGGCACACTGGAACGCCACGACCGCAGTCTGTGCGGTAATGCCGGTCATTTGGGCAAGAGGTCCCATAAGCGGCATTACGAGAGCCGCAAGGCCGCTGCCGGAAGGCACAAATAGATTGATCACGATATTCATTAAAAACATACCTACCGCTATACAAGAGGGAGGCATCATGGACAGTACCTTTGCGAGGGCGTTGAGTATCGTGTGGAATATCATACCCTGCTCCATTACTATCAGTATGCCGCGTCCCATACCGATCACAAGACAGGCAAACATCATGGATTTGCATCCGCTGATATATACCTTACATATATCGTTACCTTTTATCCCTCCAACGATGCCGGCTATAATACCCATCGCCAAGAATATCGGAGCCATTTGTCCGGCAAACCAGTCCATCTTAAGCGCACCGTATATTATTACGCCAAAGCCCGCAATCATCACTATCAGCACCAATATATTCCGCGTGCTAAATTTAGACGGTATTGAAGACTGGACGCTGTCGCTTTCCGGCGCGGGCAGCGTCTTTTCAAGAGAATAGCAGCAACTTTTGCTCGGATCCTTCTTTACGCCTTCGGCGTACCTGATAACATAAAGTGCAGCCGCTATCAGTATTACGATATGCATGATTATTCTGTACCAGGCGCCCGAGAATATCGGCAGTCCGACGATCCCCTGAGCAACAGCGGTGGCATAGGGATTGAATGTGCCGACAGAGCTGCCGACAAAAGCGCCGCACATTACCATAGCTACGCCTGTGATGCTATCATAATGCATTCTGCGCGCAAGGGCGATACATATAGGAACGAAAATCACACACTCCGCGTCGAATCCTATTAATCCCCCCAGTACGGAAAACATCAGCATTACAACGAAGATTATCAACTTTTCCTTGCCCGCCAAGGATATTACCAGTTTATTGGTCAATATGTCTATGGTTTTTGTCTCGTTGATGACAGCGAACGATCCGCCGGCTATCATTACAAAGAATATCAGCGAAGCCATTGAAACCAGGCCGCTGGGTATAGCGTTAAAAAATTGATAGAGATTCACGGGGCTCTGCTCTACCCTTTGATATGTCCCGGGTATCAGTATTGCGCGTCCGGATTCATTCACGGCCGTTTCAAACTGCCCCGCAGGAACTATGTAGGTCAAAACCGCGCATATAATGAGTATTACAAAAATAAGCAGGTAAGTGTGCGGCGGCTCCTTCATCAGAAGCTGCGCAAAAGGCCTTTTCTTGCTATTGCTATCCATTGTTTTCTCCTTTCAAAATATGTTACATCATAGTTGAATGCTCAAACGCATTATGCAAAAGAGAAACGCCGTTTTTGGCGGCAAGCACACCCTTGGCGTATACGGAGTCTATTTCCAGATCCTTTCCGAGCAGTATTAGATCAGCATCCTGTCCCTCCTGTATGCCTCCCTTTCTGGGGTACATACCTATCGACTTTGCCGCGTTGGTGGAAACCACTCTTATTGCCGTTTCGAGGGGCAGATTCTCCTTGAGTACGATGTCCCTGAATTCTGAAAACATCGATTCTACCGTTGTTACAAACAATCCCTTAAATGTTCCGTCTTCATCGTATACGGCCATGCTGCCGTTTGCATCCGAGCTCATGGTAATACGCTCTATATCTACGCCTGCCTCCAGGCAGCGCCTTACCGCTTCGCTGGGCTTTACCGAATCGGGCAGCCCATATTCAGGCCCTATTCCGGTCGTTATATCTATCGTGCCGCCCATTTTTGCAAACTCTATGGCGTCCTCAAACAGAGCCTTATCCCTGTTTATGTGAGTAGGAACGAGCAGATAGGGCGGAATCTCCGTCTCCCTTATTATATCCTTGAGCATGCTCAATTTGCGGGCGCCAACTCCCAGGTGAATATGTGTGTAACCTCTTTTCCCGCCTGCAAGCCCGCCTGTGTAAGCCTGAGCCGCAAGCTGCTCCACCATAGCTTTTGTGGGCTGGGAGGATCTTCTGTCGGATATTGCGGTCTTTGCTCCTATGACCTTATCTATAAATATCATATCCCGACGAACAGAGCCGGTAAGCGTGGCAGAGGGCATTTCAAAGGAGCCGGTCAACATTCTGGCCGTTATTCCCTCCTCCTCAAGAGCGCAGGTCTTTGCATATAGTGCTTCAATATTACGCGCCGTGCCGTCAGTTCCGTGAAGTGCGACTATCGTGGTTATGCCATGCTTTACTATATTGCTTATCTGCATTTCCGGAGTCCGTGTAGCAAAGCCCGCCTCGCCGCCAGCTCCGATGACATGAACGTGCTGATCGACAAAGCCCGGCACCAATGTCTTGCCCTCGGCCTCAACTGTCTTTACGTTCAATTCAGAGTAATCTCCGGCAATCCTATCGGCAATTTTGATCACCTTGTCCCCTTCTATGAGGACGTCCTTCCTGCCCATCGGAGCAGGGGAGTATACATTTGCATTACGTATTAGCAGCATACTTTTATTCCTCTCTGTGATTTGTCAAATTGTAACAAAGAACTGTGATCATCGCCGCTGCGTGACGTCCCGCGCGGATATGACAAAACATTATAATATTATAATATTATAATGTTTTAAACATGTCAATATCAAACTAATAAAAATAACGATGGATATGATCCCTTTAGCTTTGTCTTAGCCACACGCTCGTTGCGGGGCGCGGAGATTTGAATTATTTATTAGATCCCGTCCTTACGGCGGTTGCAGCGGTCAGCGATAGCTTACTTGACGGCTGAAATTCCGTTTTTCATACCTGTTATTACGTATCTGTGACATACCGTATTGCCTCCGACCTTGAAGTTGGCAATATAAAATACCGTATAGTCCTGTATCCTTCCCGATCTGTCCCTGGATGTGCGTTCAACCACCATGAGCGGCATGGGGTATCCCTTGTACGGCGGAAACATCCCATCAAGCTCTCCAATGGCAAGATCGGCATGGACCTCATCTACGGCGTCTGTCATGTGCAGCCCCAGCTTGCCTTCAAGCAAAAAACGCCAGAACTGTATGTCTCCCGCTTTCTTTATTTCATCATAAAAGCTGATATCCGGCAGATAGTGTCTTGAAAACTGTATTGGCATATTCTTGAAGAAACCGGCCCGCTCAACACATATTACTTCCATACCGGGTGCAATGGCGAGCTTTTCAGCCAGTTCTTCATCTGCCCTTACGATTTCAACGCGCTTGGTCTTATATATCCATTCATTTCTTTCATTATACAGCGCTCCGGTAAAACCTACCAGATCCAGCCTGAAATCGCTTGCATCGTTTGACCTGACGAAAGTTCCCTTGCCTCTGCACCTTTCCGCCAGACCCAGCTGTTCCAGCTGTCCCATAGCCTGACGAACCGGAGCTAAGCTGCAACGGTATTGCTCCATCAGTTTCTTTTCGCTCGGCAGCAAGTCGCCTCTTTTATAATGTCCGTCAGCTATTAGCTTAAAAATATCATGGTATATCTGTTCATGTAAAAGCATCTGTACCTCAATTATCATTTTTATCGCGGCATATAGCCCTATATTCTATGTGATATATTGTATAATACCATGAACTGTGTTCGTCAAGCAAAATATATGCATCTTTAGGAACATATATTTCGCTATAAACGACTTATATGAATCGATCCGCGTAAACCATTGCAGATTAAAATAGCATGAGCTTCTTCAAAAGCCCGCACATTTGTCTTCGCAAAAACCCCCTATCAATCGAATGGGGGGTCTTGTAGCTTATGCTTTTTTGCCCGGTTAGGGGTTCGGCTTCATCGTGGGGAACAGCAGCACGTCGCGTATGGTGGGGCTGTCGGTAAGCAGCATCACAAGGCGGTCTATTCCCAGGCCTATGCCGCCTGTGGGGGGCATTCCGTATTCGAGGGCGGTGCAGAAGGTCTCGTCTATCATCATGGCCTCGTCGTCGCCCTTGGCGCGCTCCATGGCCTGCTGTATGAAGCGGCCCCGCTGGTCGATGGGGTCGTTCAGCTCGGAGAAGGCGTTGGCGTACTCGTGGCCGGCGATGAACAGCTCAAAGCGCTCGGTAAGCCGCGGGTCGTCGGGCTTGCGCTTGGACAGGGGGGATATTTCCACCGGATAGTCTATGACGAAGGTGGGCTGGATAAGGGTGTCCTCCACAAACGCGTCGAACACCATAGGCAGTATCTTGCCCGCAGTAGCGGTCTTGTCCTCTACCTCTACGCCAAGGCGCTTTGCCTCGGCACGGGCCTGTTCATCGGTCAGGCTCATAAAGTCCACGCCGGTCTTTTCCCTTACGGCGTCGTTCATGGTAACCCTCTTAAAGGGAGCGGTAAGGTCTATCTCGCTGCCCTGATAGGTTATCTTTGTCCTGCCGCCGTTTACCGCCTTGCAGCAATGGTCTATGACGCTCTCGGCAAGCTCCATCATTCCCTTGTAGTCGGTGTATGCCTGATACAGCTCAATGGTTGTAAACTCGGGGTTATGGGTAGCATCCATGCCCTCGTTGCGGAATATGCGGCCTATCTCATATACCCGCTCAAGGCCGCCCACTATGCACATCTTCAGATGCAGCTCGGTAGCTATACGCATGTACATATCTATATCCAGCGTATTGTGGTGGGTTATAAAGGGCCGCGCCGAGGCGCCGGAGGCGGTGGTGTTCAGCACGGGGGTCTCCACCTCTATAAAGCCCTTATTGTTGAGCCAGCTGCGCATCTCGGATATTATTATGCTGCGCTTTACGAAGGTATCGCGGACCTCGGGGTTCACGATAAGGTCTACGAAGCGCTGGCGGTAGCGAAGCTCCGGATCCTTGAGGCCGTGGAACTTCTCCGGCAACGGCCTGAGAGACTTGCTCAAAAGCTCCACCTTCTCGGCGTGTATGGATATCTCGCCGGTGCGGGTCTTGAATACCCTGCCCACTACGCCGATAATATCCCCTATGTCGAAGGTCTTGAACTGGGCGTAGCTTTCCTCGCCTATGTCGTCCCTCTTGACGTATATCTGTATGTCGCCCTTATAGTCCAATATGTGGGCAAAGCTGGCCTTGCCCATAATGCGCTTGGACATCATCCTGCCCGCCACGCTGACGGTCTTATCCTCAAAGGATTCATAATTTGAGGTTATGTCGGTGCTGTAAAATTGCTGGTCGTAGCGCACCTTTCTGAATGGATCCTGACCTGCGTCCTGAAGTGCCTTCAGCTTGTCCCTACGTATCTGCAAAAGCTCCGAAAGCTCCGCCTCCGTCATTTCCTTTGCCGGCTCCACATTTGGGTTCTGTGTCTTTTCTTCCATAGATTCCTCTTTTATCCTTATTACTTGCTTATGTTCAGTATTTCAAACTCTGCCGGGCCGCCGGGGGTCTGAATGGAGACTGTCTCATGGAGCTTATGTCCAAGCAGGCCCTTGCCCACGGGGGATTCGTTGGATATGCGCTTCTCCATGGGGTTTGCTTCCGCGCTGCCAACTATCTGGAAGGTCAGCTCCTGGCCGAGGGTCTTATTCTTAACGGTTATGGTGTTGCCGACATTTACGACGTCGGTATTGATGTTGTCCTCGTCGATTATGACCACGTTGCGCAGCATGGCCTCTATTTCCACTATTTCGTACTCCATACGGGCCTGCTCGATCTTGGCCGCGTCGTACTCCGCGTTTTCAGACAGGTCGCCGAAGGAACGGGCTATTTTTATCTGCTCCGCTATCTCTGTGCGGCCCGTGGTTTTAAGGTACTCCAACCGCTTCTCGTATTTCTCAACGCCTTCTTTGGTAAGACGAACTTCTGCCATTACTTTTTCCTCCTTAACATAGGTAAAATAATTATATGTGTGTCGTTCCCCTTTGTCAAGGAAAGCGGTCTGTTTTCGGGAAAAAACGGGCAGGTATCACACTTTGTTCATTTGCGCCGCGCCCTGCCGTGTGCTATTATATGATAGGGATTGAATGTGTAATTATTCCCGGTATCGCCAGGGGCTTTGACCCCTGACTTCAAATGCGCAACAAGGAGCTTTGATAATGCCTAAGAATCAATACGCCATCGCCCGGCGCTCAATATGGTATCTTCTCAGGACGCTGCTGGTCATAGCCCTCATTGTAGTTCTGTGCCTTACCGCCTTCGTCACCGCCATGCACATAAGCAACATATACATTCTGGTCACGGAGGGCCTTGAGCTGCGTGCGGGGTACATTTTGCAGGGGGGTGAGATAGCGCCGCTCACGGAATACTTTACCGAGAACTTCATCGCTCAGGACCCGGCGCTGTACGCCGGCACCTACTCCAGCTTCAATGTCACCAACTTCATATATAAAATAGAAGTGAAGAGCCTCCTGACCCTGCCCGGCGACAGCACCGCCACCGTCAAGGTATACGAAAAGATGCTCTCCGTTTCCGGCTCCCCTATGGAGGGTACAGACCCCGAGGCACAGCTGCCCCAGTGGATACCCGCCACATACAATGTAAAGCTCAGGAAGATCAAGGGCCGCTGGTACATCAGCGACATGATACTGCTCAAGCAGAATCCCGCCGAAAAGCCCCTGCCTACGCCGGATTATTCGCAGATGAAGACCCCTGAGCCATAGTTTGGAATAATGAAGCTTTCCCTTTTTAAAACCGAATTTCCCATCATGCTGGCCCCCATGGCGGGGTTTACCGACATGACCTACCGCTCCATCTGCCGGGAGCACGGCTGCGATTTCACCTTCACCGAAATGATATCCGCCAAGGGTCTGAAGTACGGCGGCAAGAGCGCCGACCTCATGGAAACCGCCCCCAACGAGCGTCCCTGCGGCATACAGCTTTTCGGCCGTGACCCTGACATAATGGCCGAAATGGCCCGCCGCATCTGCGGCGAGAACAAGGGCGAACTGGCCCTCATAGACATCAACATGGGCTGCCCCGCCCCCAAGATAACAGGCAACGGCGAGGGCAGCGCCCTGATGAAGGAGCCCCTGACGGCTGCAAGGGTGATAGAGGCCGTGGTCAAGGCATCGGACCTGCCCGTATCAGTAAAACTCCGCAAGGGCTGGGACAGCGGCCACGTCAACTGTGTGGACTTTGCCCGCATGGCTGAGGCCTCCGGCGCTGCCTTTGTGACCATACACGGCCGCACCCGCGATCAGATGTACTCAGGCGCTGCGGATTGGGACATAATCGCCGAGGCCAAGGCAGCCCTCTCTATCCCGGTAATAGGCAACGGCGACGTGACGGGCGGCAGCTCCGCCATAGCGATGCGGGATTATACCGGCTGCGACGGCATTATGATAGCCCGGGGCGCGCTGGGCAACCCTTACGTTTTCCAAGAGGTAAAGGCAGCCTTTGCAGGCGTTCCCTACACTCCTCCCTCCAACGCTGAGCGTCTCGACCTTGCCATCGCCCACGTCAGGGGGCTTGTGGCCCACAAGGGTCCCCACGGCGTAATAGAGATGCGCAAGCACATAGCCTACTATGTCCGGGGCATGAAGGGCGCCTCCGCCTTCCGCACCGCCGCGACGCTTGCGCCAACGGCGGAAGCGCTGATAGCCATGATAGAAGAGTATAAGGACAGCATAAGTGAATAACAAAAAAGCCGGACGCTGATCCGGCTTTTATTTTTGAGCTTATGCGGTCAAGCTTACTTGATCTCGCAGGTAGCGCCAACTTCCTTGAAGGCGGCGGCGATCTTCTCGGCATCCTCCTTGGATACGCCTTCCTTGACGGCCTTGGGAGCGTTGTCTACGACTTCCTTGGCTTCCTTCAGGCCCAGGCCGGTCTGCTCGCGGACGACCTTGATGACCTTGATCTTCTCGGGGCCGACTTCCTTCAGGATTACGTCGAACTCGGTCTTCTCTTCAACTGCCTCAGCGGCGGCGGCGGGGCCGGCTACTGCAACGGCGGTGGCGGCGGCGGATACGCCGAACTCCTCTTCAAGAGCCTTTACCAGGTCGGCCAGCTCCAGAACGGTCATGGCTTTGATATCTTCAATAAACTGTTCCTTGTTAAACATTGTTTGATCCTCCTGTTAATATTTTGTATTTTGTCAGGCTGCGATTACTCGGCAGCGTTCTCGCCCTTCTTGGCGATCTGGTCCAGCACGATGGCAAGACCGGAGATAGGGGACATCATGCTGCCAAGCATTCTGGAGAGCAGCACCTCGCGGGAGGGCAGGTCGGCCAGAGTGTTGACTGCTGCGGCATCAGATACGGTACCGTTGATGATACCGCCCATGATCTCGCACTTCTTGTACTTCTTGATTGCGTCTTTTAATACCTTGGCAGGGGCGACGGGATCTTCGTGACCGAACGCGAAGGCGTTGGGGCCTTTCAGCATGGTGTGGAAGCTGTCGTCGATACCGGCGGCGTGGGCGGCGCGGGAAACTATGTGGTTCTTGAGAACGACGTATTCAACGCCTGCCTTGCGCATATCGCTGCGAAGATTGGTTACTTCTTCCGCATTGAGTCCGCGGTAATCGAAAACTATTACAGACTGGGCGTTGGCGATCTTCTTGCTGATTTCCTCGACCTGCGCAGCCTTTGCCTGAATGTTCTGAGCATTTGCCATGGTTTCACCTCCTATAAAAATTAAATCCTTTGCCAAAAGACAAAGGACGAAACCTGCATGTGACGCACGATGCTGTATTTCATCACCTCGGCAGGATTTACGCTTTCGCTACCGGCTGTCTTTGGCAATACTTTTTTGATTTCCGCAGGATAGTCTATCAGACTACCCTGCGGTTGTCAAGCTTTTTTACCCGATTCCCTATTAGAACTTGAGGGCGTTGAACTTTACGCCAGGGCCCATGGTAGTGGAAATTACCAGGCTCTTGATGTAGGTGCCCTTGGCGGCTGCGGGCTTAGCCTTGATGATGGCGTCCATCAGGGTGTTCAGGTTCTCTTCCAGCTTGTCTACGCCGAAGGAAACCTTGCCTACGGGAACGTGTACGATGGAGGTCTTATCTACGCGATACTCCACCTTACCGGCTTTGATCTCGTGGATCGCCTTGGTGACGTCCATGGTGACGGTGCCGCTCTTGGGGTTGGGCATGAGGCCCTTGGGGCCCAATACGCGGGCGATGCGGCCAACTACGCCCATCATGTCCGGGGTAGCTACGCAAACGTCGAAATCAAACCAGTTTTCGGTCTGGATCTTCTTTACCAGATCCTCGTCGCCTACATAATCAGCGCCGGCTTCCTGTGCTTCCTTGGCCTTGTCGCCCTTGGCGAAAACCAGAACGCGAACCTTCTTGCCGGTACCGTGGGGCAGAACCACGGCTCCGCGGACCTGCTGGTCAGCGTGGCGGGGGTCTACGCCCAGGCGGGCGGATACTTCGATGGTCTCGTCAAACTTTGCCTTGGCGGTGGCGAGTACGGCCTCCAGACCTTCCCGGGGATCGTACAGCTTCTGCTTATCGAAGGACTTTACGCTATCCTGATATTTCTTTCCGTGCTTCATTTTGAATAGCCTCCTTCTTAGTCTACCACTACTATGCCCATGCTGCGGGCGGTGCCTGCTACCATGCTCATGGCCGCCTCTACGCTTGCAGCGTTAAGGTCGGGCATCTTGAGCTCGGCGATCTCCTTGACCTGAGCCTTGGTGATCTTTGCAACCTTTTCCTTATTGGGCTTGCCGGAAGCGGTCTCGATTCCGCAGGCCTTCTTGATAAGAACGGCGGCAGGGGGTGTCTTGGTGATGAAGGTGAAGGAGCGATCCTGATAGACGGTAATGACTACAGGGATAATGAGGCCTGCCTGCTTGGCGGTCTTCTCGTTGAACTCCTTGCAGAAGCCCATGATGTTCACGCCGTGCTGGCCCAGAGCAGGACCTACTGGCGGAGCGGGTGTTGCCTTGCCGGCGGGGATCTGCAGCTTTACGTAGCCTGTGATCTTCTTTGCCATTGTGTAAGTTTCCTCCTATATATTGTGGTGCGAGCGGCTGGCCATGGCGCGGCCTGCCTCCCACTTATGCAAGCGCAGATACGCATACATACAAATTGGGTCGTTGGGGGCTTGCCCCTTAATTTTTTAGAAATCTATATTTTTTGGACTGCGATATAGTCCAGCTCCAGCATGTTCTCCTTGCCAAACATGAGCACGGCAAGCTTTACTTTCTGATTCTCGGGGTCCAGTGCCTTGACCGTACCCACGAAATTCTCGAAGGGGCCGGAGGTGATACGTACGTTTTCGCCCACCGCCACGTCCAGCTTCAGGGCGATGCGTTCAACGCCCATGGCCGTCACTTCTTCGTCTGTAAGGGGTATCGGTTTGGATCCGGGGCCTACGAATCCCGTTACGCCGCGGGTATTGCGGACGACATACCAGGTCTTGTCATTCATGAACATCTTCACCATGACATAGCCGGGGTAAGTCTTGCGCTTGGTTACCTTGCGCTTGCCGTCCTCCCTGATCTCAACCACCTCTTCGGTGGGGTATTTGACCTCGAGTATCATATCCTGGAGGTTGCGGTTCTTAACGGTTTTTTCGAGGTCGGTCTTCACCTTCTCCTCGTAGCCTGAATAGGTATGCGCAACATACCACTTTGCTTCCTCGGACATACTCTCTCCTTAAATTAACGTTTCCTGAATTACAGGCTTGCAAGCAGGCCGAGGCCCTCGCCGAATACCAGATCCAGCGCGTAGATCACTACCGCCATCAGCAGGATAAAGGCAATAACAGTAAGCGTGTAGGAAACGATTTCTTTCTTGGTGGGCCAGGAAAGCTTCTTAACTTCGCCGGACACTTCCTTGAAGAACTGTCCGAAGCGGCCGGTCTTCTTCTCCTTATTCTCGTTTGCCATGCTCGTAGCTCCTTAAAAATTACTTGGCTTCCTTGTGCAGCGTGTGCTTGCGGCAGAAGCGGCAATACTTCATAAACTCGATACGATCGGGATCGTTCTTCTTGTTCTTGAAGGTGTTGTAGTTTCTCTGCTTGCATTCGGTGCAGGCCAGGGTGATCTTAACGCGCATTTTTTCTTCCTCCTGAGGATTTAACGCAGGACGTGATCTTCGCCCTGACGCTACTATTTTTTCATACCTAAATAAACCCCCACCATGGGGGATACCTTTAGTAATCTACCACAAGTCGGGGGCGCTGTCAATGAAAAATTCGTTTATTTGCGGGAGTTTTTTTATATTAAAAAGGACTCTTGTGGTATATACGGGCGCATATGCGTATATGTTGTGGTCACTGCTCCCTTCTCACCCTTACCCAGTATCCGCCGCCGTCCCTCGCCCTCAAAAATCTGTCAAACCCCTTGGGTCTCCTTCCGGGGCGGTACTCTCCCGGCAGGGCGTGTATACGGTATGTAGCTCCCTGCATACGGGCCTCCCCCTCAAGATAATACCTGTCCGTGCCCGGGTAGCTTATCCGCTTCCACCGCGAAAACGGGAAGGCCTCCGGAAATGGGTTCACGGCATCCTCGTTCCTGTCCGCCGGCTCCTCCTTGGGCGGCGCGGACTGCCTGCCCATATCCTGGGGGAAAAGCTCCGCCGCCTTTTGCAGTATTTCCAGCAGCACCTGGCTCTGGGGCGGCCGCTGTCTGGGCTGCTGCGGCTGAGACTGCCCCCCGCAAATCTGCCGCTCAGGGGCGGAGGGTTTCTCCGCCGGCCGCTCCTTGTCGCATCGGGGCTTCTCCGGTACCGGAGATCGCAGCATTATCTCCGCCTTTGCCCGCTCCATCAGCTCTTTCCGGCCTGCAAAGCCGCCCGTAAGCAGTACCGTCCCGTTTTTTACCGCCATTGCCCCCACCGGTATGAAGGGAGGCCTTCCTCCCCTGCAGGAATTTCCCTCGCCGTCGAACAGCCACAGCTCCCCGGGCCCGCCGTACTTTACCGCCGCGCCGGACCTGTCTCCATTTATCTCAAGCAGTGCCTTGCCCGCCCTGCCCGTCATAACCATGAGCCTCTTCATACGCATGCTCCCCGGGTACAGTATTTCTATTGGTATTAAAATATGATATAATTTTAAAAATTAGTAGAGATAAAGGAGCTAATATGCGCCCGCTCAAAATAGCCGCAGCCGTATTGTGCTGGCTGCTCATAATACTGGCCATACTCTTCACCGTGCTGGATATACAGCTTTCGCCGGAGTCCGGCGCGCAGCAGCGGTTTCTGCGCTTTTATTCCGAATACGGCACAGAGGAGAGATTCGGCATAGAGCCCAAGCAATGCGCCGCCGCCCTCATGGCCATGATACAGTACATGCGGGGGCATCGGGACTCCATACAGATAACCGTTAGCGAATACGGCTCGGCTGTGGAGATGTTCAACCGGCAGGAGATAGACCACATGGTTGACGTAAAAAGCCTCTATCAGTCCTTCCGCAAAAGCCAATTAGCCGCCATAGCCGCCTTTGTCATGGTGTTGCTGCTCTCCCTTTCCGAAAGGAAGAAGGGCCGGAGCAGTATAACTTTAAGGTCGCTGGCCGTGGCCGTCATAATATTCTTTATTATATTGGGCGCCCTTGGCATATGGGCGTATACCGACTTTACCGCCTTCTGGACAGCCTTCCATCACCTGTTCTTCACAAACGACCTGTGGCTCATGGACCCGGCGGTATGCCGCATGATACGCATTTGCCCCGAGAGCCTCTTTGCAGGTATGGCTCTCAGCATGGCCGCGTGGTCCGCGGGGCTGATACTCGCCGCCTCTCTGCTCTTGGCAGCCATTGAAAAGGCGCTCGCCAAAAAACACAAAAACACAAAGTAAAATAAGGATATAAGATATGAATTACAACGAATCCGCCCGGCTGGGCCTTGAAAGGTATCAAAAGGACAGGGACGCACTGCTCCTGGCTATAGAAAGCTCCTGTGACGAAACTGCCGCAAGCGTCCTGCGCGGGGCGCGGGAGGTAGTCTCCATGAGCGTTTATACCCAGATACCGCTTCACCGCAGGTTCGGAGGCGTGGTGCCTGAGTTGGCCTCCAGGAGCCACGTGGAGAAGGTTGGCTCCGTAGTTGCAGACGCGCTGGAAAAGGCCGGCGTCACGCTGGACGATATCTCCGCCATAGCCGTCACCTCCGGCCCGGGCCTTGTGGGCGCGCTGCTGGTGGGCGTAAGCTACGGGAAAGGGCTGGCCTTCGCCAAGGGGCTTCCCCTCATAGGGGTGAACCACCTTGGCGGCCACATCGCCGCCAACTACCTCACCTATCCCGACCTTGAGCCCCCCTTCATATGTCTCGTAGCCTCAGGCGGTCACAGCCATATAATAGAAGTGCTGGGTTACGACAGGTTCAGGCTTCTCGGCCATACCCGGGACGACGCTGCGGGCGAGGCCTTCGACAAGGTGGCCAGGGCTCTGGGCCTGCCATATCCCGGCGGCCCGGAGCTTGAGAAGCTTGCCCTTACGGGCGACCCAAAGAAATACCCCTTCCACTCCGCCCTTAACCATTCCGCGGAGGAGGCGGACTTCAGCTTTTCCGGCATTAAGACCGCCGTGGTGAACCTTATGCACAACGCCGCTCAGAAGGGCGAGACCCTCTCAAAGGCGGACATTGCGGCCTCCTTCCAGCGGGCTGTATGCGATACCCTTACCCTCAAGGCGGTGCACGCTGCAAAGGAACATGGCTTTAATACCCTTGCGCTTGCAGGAGGCGTATCCGCAAACAGAGCTCTCCGGAGTTCTTTGGCGCAGGCATGCGAAGAGCAGGGCATACGCTTCTGCTGCCCGGATTTCAGGTACTGCACGGACAACGCTGCCATGATAGCCTGCGCCGGGCATTACGCCCTCATGGCAGGCGAGCTTTCGGGCCTGGATCTGAACGCCGCGCCGGAGCTCCCGCTTGTACAGCGGTAATTTTACAATTAAAAAGACTTTGTGCCGCCTAATCATATTGACAAAAATGCACTGCTGAATTAGAATAGTAATGCTATACTGCTAAGTAGTATGGTAAAGGTTGGTCATGCGCTGCGCTATGCGGGTGTAGCTCAGTGGCAGAGCGTCGGCTTCCCAAGCCGATAATGTGGGTTCGATTCCCATCACCCGCTCCAAAAGCCTCCCGGGCTTGCCTCCGGGAAATCAACAAAAGGACAAATTTTTAGGAGGAAAAGATTCAAATGGCAAAGGCAAAATTTGAACGCACTAAGCCCCATGTC
>OLOQ01001357.1_pt1 | contig 23949 bp, 22 predicted proteins | sample 1673101 | NCBI WGS metagenome assembly OLOQ01 (sample SAMEA3136754, study PRJEB25190) | human gut metagenome | biome: human gut; feature: human-associated habitat; material: faeces | place: Austria | collected 2013 | reverse complement strand
CCGTGGGACGCTGTCCCACACCCTGCAAGTTTTTTGAAAAAAACTTGACTAAAAACTTTTCCTTGTCTCTATCTGACTCGGGCGCGGGCTTTCCAGTTAGCGGCTCTCATCCAGCTCCGGCGCCTTAAAGCGCCGTGCGCGTCTTATCCCGCGGGGTCACCCGCCGCGACTTGAGTGCCCAGGCACTGGGCCGGACCCTTTGTCTATGGGGATCTCATACCCGATCTTTTCCAGGCTCTGCCGGAGAAGCCCCAGGCTCTCCGCGGCCTCCGCCCCCGAGTGGAGCTTGTTGTCGTACAAGGTGTACTTCTCCCGGGCGTCCTCCGGGGACAGGTTGGGCATCACCACATTGGCCCCATGGAGGATGCCCTGCTCCCGGCCGCCGGGCAGCAGCGTGCCCAAGGCGGTGGTGGCGGGCAGCAGCACCCCCGGCAGCAGCAGCCGGACGATGGACAGCAGCAGCAGCGTCAGTTCCCCGCTGCCGTTGGGGAAGTCCCGGAAGGGCGTGTCCTTTTGGCTTAAAAAGGGGCCAATGCCCACCATGTGGGGCCCAAACTCCTTGAGGAAACGCAAATCCCGCACCAAGTCCTCCAGCGTCTGGTAGGGCGAGCCCACCATGAACCCCGCCCCCACCTGGTAGCCCAGCTCTTTCAGCTGCCGCAGGCACTCCAGGCGGTGGGCCAGGGAGAGCTCCGGCGGGTGGAGCTTCTGGTAGTGGCCGGGGGTGGCCGTCTCGTGGCGGAGCAGGTACCGGTCGGCCCCGGCCTCTTTCAGCAGGCGGTAGCTCTCCTGGCTGCGCTCCCCCACGGAAAGGGTGACGGCGCAGTCCGGCCAGCGCTCCTTGATGGCCCGGACCATGGCGCACAGGCGCTCGTCGGTGAACCAGGGGTCCTCTCCGCCCTGGAGCACAAAGGTGCGGAATCCCAGCCCATAGCCCGCCTGGCAGCAGGCGAGGATCTGCTCCTGGCTCAGGCGGTAACGCTGAGCCTGGGGGTTGCTCCGGCGGATGCCGCAGTAGTAGCAGTCGTTTTTGCAGAAGTTGGTAAACTCAATCAACCCCCGGATGAACACCTGGCTGCCATAGAAAGCCTGGGCTTGGGCCTGGGCCTGCTGCCGCAGGAACTCCCGGGTGTGGGGGCCGCTGTCCCGCAGGAGCAGCAGCAGCTCGCCGTCCTCCAGGTTGTGGCAGGCGGCCAAAGTTTCCGCCAGCTTTTTGGGGGCGCTCACTTTTTCACCCCGGCGTAGGCTGTTTTCGAGCTGACCCCCGGCAGCTTGCCCACCTTGCCCGACAGGGCGGAGATGGTGTCCTGGGGGGCGTCCACCGCGATGCTGATGATGCTGATGCCCTTCTGCCGGTAGGGGATGCCCATGCGGCCAATGATGGCATCCCGGTACTCGTGGAGGATTTCGTTTAAAAGCTCCACAGAGCGCTCCTCCTCCACCACAATGCCGATGACGGCAATCCTTGTTTCCACAGGGAAACCTCCTTTTGCGGGTCCCTGGGCAAAACAAAAGCCGCGCCCGGAAAGGCGCGGCAAACGGACCGGGGGCTCCCCCGGTGAACTGCGTTTATGACCGGCCTTCCGCCTCAAAGCCTGTTTTTGGCGTCAGGAACCTATTTGTCTGTTGCGCCCCTACCCAGGGGCACTCCGATTATACCACAGCGCCCCGTGGAATGCAACCTGCTTCCGCTATGTGAAAAAACCCGGTGTTACGGGGCCAGCTGGGCCAGCAGCCCTTGGCAGCCCTCCAGCACATCCCGCCAGGTAGCGTCGAAGTCCCCGGTGTACCAGGGGTCGGCCACTTGGCCGGGGCGGACGGTGTACTCCAGCAGCAGGTGGAGCTTGCCCTGGGGGTCGCCGCCGCAGATGCGCTCCATATTCCGCAGATTGGCCCAGTCCATACCCACCAGCAAATCGAAGGACTGGTAGTCCTCCCGGGTGAGCTGCCGGGCTGTTTTCCCCTGGCAGCTGATGCCGTGCTCCGCCAGCTGCCGCCGGGCGGGAGGGTACACGGGGTTTCCCAGTTCTTCCCGGCTAGTGGCCGCCGACTCTATGTAAAAAGACTCCTCCAGCCCGGCCTTGCGCACCAGGTCTTTCATGACGAATTCCGCCATGGGGCTGCGGCAGATGTTGCCGTGGCAGATGAATAGAATTTTTGTCATCGATTTGAACCTCCTAAAAATTATGGATGTTAAGTGGAACATCCTCATTTCCCCGAAAAAGGACAGGCCATAAACTTACCGCAATTCCGGCCAGTTATAAGCACGTCCCCAACGGGCATACACGGCTTGAGAACGTCAAAATAAAAGAAAAAGCTGAACCTGGAACGCCAATTGCGTCCAGGTTCAGCCTGGTGCCGGTGGCCGGACTCGAACCGGCACGGTATCGCTACCGGTGGATTTTGAGTCCACTACGTCTGCCAATTCCATCACACCGGCAAGTGTGAAAAGCAGGTATTATTATAACGCCTATCCACAAAAAAATCAAGCCTTTCTTTTGAAAATCTGCTGCGGCTTTTTTAGGCCTTCCCAAAATAGCGGGCGCGGTAGCGTGACAGCTGCCAGGGCCAGTCCGTCTGAATCACACGGACGCCCTTGCGCATCATCTCGCCCCAGGAGCCGTCGGGGTCACCTGCCAAGGCCGCATCGTCGTCTAGGCTGGCGAACAGGCTTCCCACCTCGGTGGGCCACAGCTTGATGGCGTTGGCCCACACAAACAACCCTGCCTCCTGGGCGGAACGGATGGCCTCATCCTGGTACAGCGGGTCCTGGGGGGTGGATGCTTGGAACTCCATGCCCACCAGGTTGACGCCGGGGTACCCCAGCGCCTGCCGCGCTTCCTCCTCTGTGCGGACAATGGCCATGTACATGTATTTCCGGGGACAGCGGCGGAAAAACTCCAAATACTCCTCCCGCACCGGCGTTTTGACAAGTGCCTGGCCCAAAACGTGGGGGTACCGCGCCAGCAGCGCGTCCAGCTGGGGCAGGTGCTCCCAGGCGCGGTCGATGTTGAACAGCTCCCCGTGGGTGAAGGCCTGGAGCACGTCCTCCAGCTTTTCCACGTGGACGCCGCTGGGCCCGTAGGCGCTGTTGATGCACACCAGCTTGTCAATCTCCTGGGAGGGCAGCGTGGTGAGGTTCTCCTCCCGGCCCAGGTTGATGGGCTCGGTGCCGTCGTGGAAGGCGTAAAATACGCCGTCCGCGGAGAGGGCGGCGTCGCACTCGAAGATGTCCCCGCCCATGTCCAACGCGATGCGGTAGGCCTGGATGGTGTTCTGAATCACATTGCCGCCCCAGGTGCCCCGGTGCACGGCGATGAGCACCTGCTTTTCCTCCAGCTGCCGGTTGAGGTTCCCGTTGATTTCCCGCTATTCCTGTCTCCCGAACATACCCCTTCCCCCTTCTTGGAATCCTTCCCCGTTTCTACAGGCCTATTGTAGTCCCTTCCCAGGCCCTTGGCAAGGCTTTTCCAGGGAAAATCTGGGAAAAAAGCTCCTGCCCCGTGGGCTTCCCAGGGCCGCGCCAGTTGCCAGCCTGTAAAAGATGTGGTATACTTATCTGGATTCTATGCATGGCGCCGGGCCGCGGCCGGGCGTCCTTTGGCCAAAGGAGAGGTTCCCATGAGGGAGGCGGAAAAGGTCCGGGTGCTGCTGATTATCCCGGCCTACAATGAGGAGGCAAATATCCAGCGGGTCATTGGCCGGGTGCGGGAGTACCGCAAAACCTGCCCCTACCAGCTGGATTACGTGGTCATCAACGACGGCTCCACAGACAGCACAGCCCGCATCTGCCGGGAAAACGGCATCCACCACATCAGCCTGCTGCAAAACCTGGGCATTGGCGGCGCCGTCCAGACGGGCTACCTGTACGCCCAGCGGGAGGGCTATGACATCGCTGTGCAGTTCGACGGCGACGGCCAGCACGACTTAAACAGCCTGCCCCAGCTGCTGGCCCCTGTGGTCCGGGGGGACTGCGACTTCTGCGTGGGCTCCCGCTTTTTGGACAAGTCCAGCGCTTTCCAGTCCACGCCCCTGCGCCGGGTGGGCATCCAGTACCTCTCCTGGCTGATACGCCTGTTCACCGGCACCAAGGTGACGGACCCCACCTCTGGGTTCCGGGCGGCCAACCAGGCGGTTATCCGGGATTTGGCGGACTATTACCCCGCCGATTACCCCGAGCCGGAGTCCATTGTGCAGATTAAGAAAATGCGCCACCGCATCCAAGAGGTGCAGGTGAATATGTTCCAGCGGGAGGGCGGCCAGTCCTCCATCCGCTCTTGGAAGTCCATTTATTATATGATTAAGGTCAGCGTGGCGGTGGTCTGCGCCAGCCTGCAAAAGGGGAGGAAGAAGAAATGAGCTGGATTCTGCGGGCCGAACTGATTGTGCTGGCCCTGGTGGCCATTGTGGTGGTCATCCACGCGGTGAACCGCCGGGTGCTGCAATTGAAATACTCCCTCATCTGGCTGCTGATTTCCCTGTGCTTGGTGGCAGCGGCCCTGTTCCCGAAAATCGCCTTCGCGGTGACAGCCCTGGTGGGCATTGAAACGCCCTCGAACCTTATCTTTTTCCTGGCCATCATCGCGCTGCTGGGCATCTGCTTCTCCCTGACGGTGATTGTCTCCCGCCAGGAGGCCCGGATAAAGCGGCTGATACAGATTCTATCCATCGAGCACAACGAATTGAAAGGCAGCGAGGAGGAAGAGGATGCTGCAACAGAAAGGGACAACAAGTAAAATGGTATTAGTGGTTCTATTCGCGGTATACGCTTTGCTCTCCGCCGGGGGGCTGGTGCTCTTTAAGCTGGGCGGCCAGGACGCGGCGCTCCAGCTGGGGAAGACTGGCTTTTCCCTGACGCTTTCTTGGAAGATGCTGCTGGGGATTTTCTGCTACCTGTGCAGCTTTTTGCTGTGGCTTGTCATTGTCAGCCGCACCCAGCTGACCTTTGCCATGCCCCTTTCCGTGGGCGTTGTGAACACCTTGGTGTTCCTGGGCTCCGCCCGGTTTTTGGGGGAGGAGATTACCCCCACGAAAATCGCCGGCCTAGTGGTGATTGTCCTGGGGCTGTTTCTCATCAGTATCCCGAAAAAGTAGGGAGCATGGAAAAAGGAGGATTTCTGCCATGACAAAGCGGAAGGTGGACCGGGAGACGGTCCTAAAGGTGTGCAAGGTGCTGGGGGTGGTGCTGGTCTGCGCCATCGCCTTTGCTTACGCCGTGGTGTACATTGTGCGCCAAGGCCGTTTTTCAGAGAGCTACAGCCCCGACGAGGGCCACTACATCGCCATGGCCCAGCGGCTTTTGACCGAGGGCTATTACAGCTATTGGGGCGGCGCCCCGGACGCGTATGTCTCTCCGGGGTATCCCATTTTCCTCACCTTGTGCATGGCGGTGTTTGGAACAGACCTCCAGGGCATTGACGCCATCAAGTTTGTCCAGGCCCTTCTCTCTGCGGGGACGGTGTTCCTCACCTTCTTCCTGGGGTGGCGGCTGACAAAAAAGTACAGCGTGGGCATCCTTGGCGCGCTGCTTCTTTCGGTCAACGGCATTTACGCCTTTTACGCCAAGCGCCTGCTGACGGAAACCTTCTTCTGCTTTACCATGATGCTGTTTTTCGCCGTGTTCGTCCTCACCTGGGAAAAGGACAGGTGGTGGCTGTACCTCCTTTCGGGGGCGCTGTTCTGCGTCACCATTTTCGTGCGGCCCCTGCTGCTGATGACGCTGCCCGTGCTGTTCATCCCCTTGCTGCTCCAGTGCTGGCGCCAGTGGAAGGACGACCCCAAGCAGACACGCTTCCCCTGGAAGAAGCTTCTTGTCCCCATTGGGCTGTTTTTCCTGGGCGTGCTTTTGGTGGGGCTGCCCTGGTGGATTCGCAACGTGGTGAGCCTGGGCCAGTTTGTGCTGCTGGCCACCCAGACCAACCCCCTGTACGCGGGCCTGGCCCGTGACCCAGAAGCCCTGGGCCTGGAGAACCCCGGCAGCCTTTTTGGGAATGTGCTGCTGCTGTTCCAACTGCTGTTCACCCGTCCCCTGGAGACGCTCCACTGGATGATTTTCGAAAAGTTCGACATCATCTTCATGCGCCGCGTGGACTATGTGGCCTACTTTGTCACCATCACCACCTTGGTCAAGGACGTCACCCTGTACCTGGGCCTGCTGGGGGCGGTGCGGGGGATTTTCTCCAAACAGATGCGGTGGTTTACCGCGGCCTTTGCCCTGTACTTCCTGGCGATTTTCCTCTTTGTGCCCACCGCCCGGTACGGGCTGCAATACTACCCGCTGCTGGCGGTGTTCGCCGGCTATGCCGTGGTGCTGCTGTTCCGTGGCACCCCCGACGCAGGGATTTTCTCCCGCCGGAAGAACCTTTCGGTGCTTTCCGGTGGCAAAACGGGGAACTGATCAGGTAAAATTCTAGCTGGACTGAAACGTTCTTGCGTTTTTGGTTCAGCTTTTTCTATTGCCGTTAAACCTGCCTTGGTGCGGGCCATCCTGCCTAAAGTGACAGATTCCATGTTTCTCTTTTGAAAAACCGCCCTTCCCCCCTTCCCGTTTGCGGGAGAGTGTGATAGAATAGGCAGGATATCAGATGAAGTGGGGAGAGTATCTATGAGTTTCAAGTCGAAAATGCGGAGACTTGGGCAGCACCCGCTGCTCCAAGTGCTTTCCAACAACAAGGGGAACCCCCGCACGCTGGTGCTGATTGAGCCCCTGTGGGGCATCCCCTACAACTTGATCGCGCCTTTTGCCACCCTGTACATGTACACCCAGGGCGTCACCGACGTGCAGATTGGCCTCATCCTCTCCATCACCATGTTTGTCCAGGTGTTTTTCTCCTTCTTTGGGGGCATCCTGGCGGACAAGCTGGGGCGGAAATTCACCACCATGCTGGGGGACTTCTTCGGCTGGGCGGTGGCCTGCCTGGTGTGGTCCGTATCCAACAACTTCTGGCTGTTTTTGGCCGCGGCCCTGCTCAACTGCTTTGAGCAGATAAACCAGACGGCCTGGTACTGCCTGCTCATTGAGGACGCCCAGCCCAAGGACCTGATCGGCATCTACACCTGGGTGAACATAGGCGGGCTGGTGGCCATCTTCTTCGCGCCCCTCTCCGGGCTGTTTGTCAACGACTACTCGGTGGTGCCGGTGGTGCGGGTGCTGTACTTCCTCTTTGCCCTGACCATGCTGACCAAGTGCTTCATCACCTTCAAATTCTGCCGGGAGACAAAACAAGGCCAGGTGCGCCGGGCCGAGACAAAGGGCGTGTCCATCTTCCACATGGTGGGGGAATACCGCCATCTCATTCCCCGGCTGCTGCAGGACAAGGCCGTGCTGAAGGCTGTGGCCGTGTCGGTTATCCTGTACATCACCAACATGGTGAACACCAACTTCTTCAGCCTGTACGTCACCCAGCGGCTGGGCCTCTCGGAGAATTTCCTGGCCCTGTTCCCCATTTTAAACGCCGCCGTCATGCTGGTGTTCATGGTGGGCATCCAGCACCGGCTGAGCGCCACCAAGTTCCGCGCCCCCCTGTGGACCGGCCTGGTGCTGTACGCCGTCGCCGCTTTGGTGCTCATCTTCTCCCCGGCGGACAGCCTGGGCTTTGTGCTCATCTACGTGTTTGTGGCCGCGGTGGCAGCCTCCCTGGTGAACCCCCGCAAGGACGCCCTGCTCCAGCTGAACATCAACCCCCAGGAGCGGGCCCGCCTAAACGCCTTGATTATGGCCTCTACCATTGCGTTGTCCTCCCCCTTTGGTTACCTGGCCGGGTGGCTCTCCAGCCTGGACCGCCGGCTGCCCTTTGTGTTCAGCTTTGTGCTGTTCCTGGTGGCTATGCTGGTTATCAGCCGCATCCAAGAGCCCTCTATGGAGGAGGAAACCGCCTAAACCCCAGCTTGTAGAACGAAACGACACGAGCGCCGCTGTTTGCCGGCGCTCTTTTTGCGCGGCTTTTGGGAGCAAATTGATTTTTTGCCAGCAAATTATCCACAATTTTCTTGTGCACCGGCGTGATATTTGCTATAATAAAATCAAAATGAAACTAGGGGGCATGTACAGGGCACAATCCAGCAACACGGCATGCAGGCTCCCCGCCCCTGGCGCAGAGCACGGCCAGCGCACAAGAGAAATCCACGGGGAAAGCGCGCTCTCCCCACAAGCACATATCCAGGAAAGGAAGACTCGTTATGGCACGGAAAAAAGCAGAACCCGCAAAGAAGAAACCAGCCTCCACCAAGGCTGCTGCCCCCGCCGCTGTGGAGCCCGCTCCCGCCGCGGAGAAGGCTGCTCCTGCCCCGGCGAAGAAAGAGGCCGCTCCTAAGAAGGAGGCACCTGTAGAGGAGAAAGCCGCTCCCGCCGCAGAGAAGGCTGCCCCCGCTCCGGTGAAGAAAGAGGCCGCTCCTAAAAAGGCCGCTGCCTCCAAAAAGAAGACAGCCCCCGTCGGGGAGGAGCCCGCCCCTGTAGAGCAGGCCGCCCCGGTGGAAGCCGCTCCCCCGGCAGAGGAGCCTGCTGTGGAGGTGTTCTCCGACCTGCCCCGGCGCAGCGTGGCCTTTATCGGCTCGGAGTGCCACCCCTTTGTGAAGACCGGCGGCCTGGGCGACGTGATGTACGCTCTGCCCCGGGAGCTGGTGCGCCTCAACTGCGACGTGCGGGTGATTTTGCCCCGCTATGCCTGCATCCCCCAGAAGTACCAGGAGAAGATGGTCTACCGGGGCGAGTTCTACATGGACCTGGGCAAGACCGGCCGCCAGTATTACGTGGGCATTATGGAGTACGTCTGCGACGGCGTGGTGTACGACTTCATCGACAACCAGGAGTTCTTCTCCTCTGGCAACCCCTACATCAACCTGGTGGATGACATCCCCAAGTACTGCTTCTTCAGCAAGGCCGCCCTGGCCGCGCTGAACTTTATGAACTGGATCCCCGACATTGTCCACTGCCACGACTGGCAGGCGGCTTTGGTGCCGGTGTACCTGCGCACCTTGTTTCAGGATTCCCCCGTGGGCAAGGCAAAGTCCATCCTCACCATCCACAACCTGCGCTTCCAGGGGATTTACAACATCCCCACCATCCAATATTGGTCCGGCCTGCCCGGCGAGGCGTTCAACATGGGCGCCTTGAAGGAGGGCTACGAGGACGCCAACATGCTCAAGGGCGGCCTGGCCTATGCCGACCGGATCACCACCGTCAGCGGCACCTATGCCCAGGAAATCCAAACCAGCGAGTACGGCGAGCACCTGGAGGGCCACCTGCGCTACCACAACTACAAGCTGCGAGGCATTGTCAACGGTATTGACTACGGCATGTGGAACCCGGAGACCGACCCCGCCCTGGCGGTAAACTACGGCCTGGGGAACGTGCTGGAGCACAAGATGGAGAACAAGCTGGCCCTGCAGAAAGAGCTGGGCCTGGAGCAGGACGAGGGCAAGTTCGTCCTTGGCCTCATCTCCCGGCTGACCAACCAGAAGGGCTTGGATTTGGTCAGCGCCGTCATCCCCCAGGTGCTGGACGGCAACACCCAGATTGTGGTGCTGGGCACCGGCGACAAGGTGTACGAGGACACCTTCCGGGGGTATGAGGACGCCTACAAGGGCACCTTCAGCGCCTGCATCCAGTACGACGAGTCCCGGGCCCACCGCATCTACGCCGGCGCCGACGCCCTGCTGGTGCCCTCCCGCTTTGAGCCCTGCGGCCTGACCCAGCTCAACGCCATGCACTACGGCACTTTGCCCATCGTGCGGGAGACCGGCGGCCTGAAGGACACCGTGGAGCCCTACAACACCTTCTCCGGGGAGGGCAACGGCTTTACCTTTGACCGGTACGAATCCGGCCTGCTGCTGGACGCCATCAACCGGGCCAAGACGCTGTACTTTACCAACCGCTACCACTGGGACGAGGTGGTCCAGCGGGATATGGCGAAGGACGTCTCCTGGGAGAACTCCGCCAAACAGTACAAAGACCTCTACCTGGAGCTGACCCAGTGGTAAAACGCCATCCGTCCCTCTCAGCACAGCACAAGCCGGCAGGCCTCTTTCTCGGGAGCCTGCCGGCTTTCCGTTCCGGCGGCCTTGCCCTTCCTGGGGAAATCCCCCCGGGCCTTGACTTCTTGACACTCTCCGATTACAATGCAGAGGGAACGGCATTAAGAACTCTTTAGATTTCTTAATGCGCTTTAAGGAACACACCGGGGTAAATCTTAAGAACCCCCTGTTAGAATAGGCGTTGTCAAAGGGAAGAAGGCTTCCCAGACAAAACTAAACTGACAAGGATGTGTTTCTGTATGACAACCCGCAAAACCAAAAACAACCGTATCCGTATCGGCGCGTTAGTTCTGGCCATGCTGCTTTCCTTTTCTCTGTTTGCTGGCTGCGGCAATAGCAAAAATGCAGGCGGCGCTGGGAAAAAGCCTACCACCAGCCAAAGTGCCAGCTCTTCTAAGGGCAGCTCTCACAAAAAGAACAGCTCCTCTTCTAAAGACAAGAAGGGCAGTTCCAGCAAGAAGAACAGCTCCTCCAGCAAAAAGGGCAGCTCCTCTTCCAAGGGCAGCACTTCCAGCAAAAAGGACACCTCCAGCAAGAAGGACACCTCTAGCAAGAAGGATACTTCCAGCAAGAAGGATACTTCCAGCAAGAAGGATACTTCCAGCAAGAGCAGCACCTCCAGCCAGAGCGGCACTTCTAGCCAGAAGGCAGAATCCTCTGCCAGCAGCGGGAAGTAAGAAGCTTCCCCCAGCGTGAATTTCTTCTGTTTCCCCTTTTAGCGCCTTTCGCTTTCCAGCGGAGGGCGCTTTCACGCATCCCACAAAAAGGAGGCACCACATGACAAAGCAAACCATCTTAATCGTGGAGGACGAGGCGGAAATCCGCGAGGGCATCCGCATCCTCCTCTCCGGCGAAAACTACTCCATCTTAGAGGCGGAAAACGGGGAGCAGGCCCTGAACCGGATGAGCGACCAGATTGACCTGGTCATCTTAGACGTGATGATGCCCGGCATCTCTGGCCTGCGGGTCTGCGAGGAGATTCGCAAGACCTCCACCGTGCCCATCCTGTTTTTAACCGCCAAGGCCCAGGAGTCGGACAAGCTCATCGGCCTTACCGCCGGCGGGGACGACTACCTGGTAAAGCCCTTCTCCTACGCCGAGCTCATCGCCCGGGTGAAGGCCCTGCTGCGGCGCTACTGCGTCTACCAGGGCAAGGGCCAGCCCGGCGCCACCTACGAGGACAACATGCTTTCCGCCCAGGGCATCACCATCGCCCTGGACCACAACCAGGTGTGGGTGCGGGGGGAGGAGCGGGATTTGACCGAGATTGAGTATCAAATCTTGCGGCTGCTGATGCAGCGGCCCCAGTGGATTTTCTCCGCCCAGGCCATTTACGAGAGCATTTGGAACGAGCCCTACTTCCCCGTTTCCAACGGCACGGTGATGGTGCACATCCGCAAGCTGCGCACCAAAATTGAGGACGACCCCCAAAACCCTGTCTTTATCAAGACCGTGTGGGGCAAGGGCTACCGCTTTGGCTGGGAGGAGCGCTATGTCCCGCAATAAACTGAAACAAGAAAAGACCCACAAGAGCATTCTGGCCCAGTTCTTTATTCTGCTGGTGGGGCTGGGGCTGCTGTGCGGGGCGCTGTTCTTGGTGCTGCACACCACCGTGGGCTCGGCTTTGGAGAGCTATGTGTATTCTTCGGATTTCCTAAGCAACGTCACAGAAAAGCGTGTGAACGATTTGCAGGAGTACGTCACCGAAAACCAAGTCTCTGCCACGGATTCCCAGGCCCTCTCCCAATGGATGCGCGGCAAGCCCCTGACGCTGATGGAGATTTACCGCTCCAACGTGCTGGTGTACTCCTCCTATGCCTCTTACAGCCTTGCCGTGGAGGGGGGCGACTTCACCTGGACCGCCACGGAGGGGGAGGAAACCCCCACCTACGACTGGATTTCCTACTACACCGTGGACTTTGCCGACGGCCAGGGGGAAGTGGTCCTCTACAGCAACGAACTGTACCGCTACTCCACCTACGCCACCATGGTGGAAATCATCCTGTGCGCGGCGCTGTTCCTCCTGGGGTTTCTCATCGCTTTCCAGCGGACTGTAAGCTATATGCGGCAAATCAGCTTGGAGATACAAGCCATGGAGGGCGGCGATTTAAACCGGCCCATCACCGTGCGGGGGGACAACGACCTCACCGCCCTGGCGGAGAGTTTGGACGCCATGCGCCTGGCCTTTCGCGCCCAGCAGGAGCGGGAAGCCAGCACCTACGCCGCCAACCAGGCCCTTATCTCCCAGATGTCCCACGACCTGCGCACCCCCCTGACCACCTTGCTCATCTACACGGAAATCCTGCGCTATGGCAAGTACCAGGGGGAGGAGCAGCTCCGGGGCTACCTGGACAAAATCGACGGGAAAGCCCAGCAAATCAAGCAGCTGGCGGAAAACCTGCTGGAGTACTCCCTGGCCTCTCAAAAGCGGGCCGTGGAGATGGAGCCCCCCGCCCCGGCCGGGGAGGTCTTCGAGCCCCTGCTGCAGGAGACAGCCACCTTCCTGGAGCAGTACGGCTACACCTTCCAGTGGGAGCTGCACTTCGGCCAGGGGAAAGTGACGGTGCACACCCCTTACCTGCGCCGCATTTTGGACAACCTCTCCTCCAACATTTTAAAATACGCCAGCCGCAAGGAGCCTATCCAGGTGCAGGCCCAAGAAGAGGAAAACACGCTGGTGCTGTTTTTCCGCAACAGCCTAAAGGAACGGGAAGACGTCACTGAGGGAACCTGCGTGGGGCTCTCCAGCGTACAGGCTATGATGGAGAAAATGGGCGGCTCCAGCCACGCGGAGCAAACCGGCACCGCTTTCCAAATCACCCTTGTGTTCCCCTTGTCTGAGTGATAAACGGGATAGCTCCCTTGCAACCAGGGGGCTTGTATGGTAAGATATCCTAAAAGCTTCCACCGGGAAACGCGGGGTTTTTAGAAAGGAGCTTTCCTATGGAAATTCAACAAATCGCCCGGCAGGCTGTGGAGGCCTCTGCAGTGCTGTTAAAAAACCAGGGTATGCTGCCCCTGGCCCCTGGCAAGCAAGTGGCCTTTTTCGGCTGGGCCCAGTGGGACCCGGTGCTCTCCGGCAACGGCTCGGGGGCTTCCCACAGCGGGCGCAACCCCAGCTTTGTGGAGTCCTGCCGTGAGGCGGGGCTGGAGGCTGTCCCGGCCCTGGCGGACTTTTACAAGCAGTGGGTGGAGCAGGAGAAGGCCACTAAGGCCCCGGCCATGGAGCTGCCCCAGCTGAAAGAGGCTGTCAACAGCGGCCTGATGTACGAGCTCTTTGGCAAGTACAATCCCAACCCCCAGGAACCCGCTATCCCCCAGGAGCTGCTGGAGGAGGCCGCCGCCCAGACCGACACCGCCCTGTGGGTGCTGGGCCGGCGCTCCGGCGGCGAGGAGTGCGACCGCCATTTGGAGAACGACTTCACCCTCTCCCCAGAGGAGGAGGCGCTGCTGGAGGCCCTGTGCGCCCACTTTGAGAAGGTGGCCGTGGTGCTGAACACCAACGGCCTGGTGGACCTCTCTTGGGTGGAGCCCCATCCCCAGGTGAAGGCACTGCTGTTCCTGGGCGTCCCCGGGGATGAGGGCCCGGCGGCTTTGGCCAACCTGCTCACCGGCAAGGTGAACCCCTCCGGCAAGCTGTCCGTGACCATTGCCCAGAAGGGGGAGGACTACCCCGCCTGGAAGGACTTCTCCTGGGACAAGGACCACCCGGAGAACATCCTCACCTACGGCGACTACGGCCTGGAGGCCCCGGCCTCTGCCCAGGCTTTTGACAAGCGGCCTGTCACCGTGTACCGGGAGGGCATCTACCTGGGCTACCGCTATTTCGATTCCTTTGGGGTAAAGCCCCTGTATCCCTTTGGCTTCGGCCTCTCTTACACCACCTTCTCCCTGCGGGCCGCCGCGGTGGAAAAGGGCGATTCCGGCCTGCGGGTGCGGGCCCTGGTGGAGAACACCGGCAACTGCCCCGGCAAAGAGGTGGCCCAGCTGTACCTGTCCGCCTGCGGCACCCAGCAGGAGCACCCCTTCCAGGAGCTGAAAGCCTTTGCCAAGACCCGGCAGCTGGCCCCCGACGAAGGGGAAACCCTCACCCTGGACGTGCCCTGGCGGGAGCTGGCAAGCTATGTGGAAGAACCCGGCGCTTGGGTCATCCAGGCGGGCACCTACCTGGTGCGGCTGGGGAACTCCTCCGCGGCCACCCAGGTGGTGGGCGCCATCCAGGTACAGGAGGACATTGTGGTGTCCCAGGGCAAGGGCTCTTTGGCCATGGACGCCCAGGCCCGGGAGAAGGTGGACTGGCTCACCCGCCAGCCCGCCCCGGTGCCGGAACTCCCCGCGGATTGCGTGGTGCTTTCCCTGGCTGCCGGTGAAGTGGAGGCCCGCCCTGTGCCTGCCGTGCCGGTGGTGGACTGCTCCGCCCTCTCCGATGAGGAGCTGGCCTGCCTGTGCGTGGGCTTTGGCCCCGGCCTGCCCTTCCCCGATTTGCAGGAGACCGAGCTGCCCTCTACCTTGGCTGGGGAGGACGGCCGGCCTCTGACAGAGAACGACCACCCCACCGGCCATAACGGCTACGTGTCCCCGGCCATCCCGGGCAAGGGCATCCACTCGGTGTTCTACAAGGACGGCCCCGCGGGCATTGGACAAACAGGCTGGCCCGGCGAAATGCTGCTGGCCTGCTCCTTTGACAGGGAAGTGCTGCGGGCCATGGGCGACGCCATCGGCCGGGAGTGCGAAGTGGGCAAGGTGGACGTGTGGCTGGCCCCTGCCATCAACCTTCACCGCCATCCCCTGGGCGGCCGGAACTTCGAGTACTACTCCGAGGACCCGGTGCTGGCCGGCGCCATGGCGGCGGCGGTGCTCCAGGGCCTGCAGGAAAACCACAACGTGCTGGGCTGCGCCAAGCACTTCGCCGCCAACGAGCAGGAGACCTACCGCCGCGGCAGCGCCAAGGTGAAAAACGGCCTGCCCGCCTTTGACGCGGTGGACTCCATCCTCAGCCAGCGGGCGCTGCGGGAGCTGTACCTCAAGCCCTTCCAGGTGGCCGTGGAAGAGGGCGGCCTCCACTGCCTGATGACTTCCTTCAACAAGATGAACGGCACCTTCGCCGGGGGCAGCAAGGACTTGTGCACCCACATCCTCCGGGAGGAGTGGGGCTTCGACGGGGCCGTGGTCACCGACTGGGGCGACATGGACATTGTAGTGGACGGTGCCGACGCCGTGGCCGCTGGCAACGACGTGGTCATGCCCGGCGGGCCTCCCGTCATCCAGCAGATTTTGAAGGGCCTGGAGGAGGGCCGCCTCACCCGCCAGGAGATGGAAACCGCTGTGGGGCATCTGCTCTCCATGGTCAAACGCCTGGGCCGCCTGGACTAAACGCGGCACAGCTGCATAAATAAAAAGCCCGCGCTCACCTTGGCAGTGAGTGCGGGCTTTCTGTTTTACCGGGCGGCAAGCAGCGCCTCCACCTCATCCCGGGCGGGGATGGAGGCCTGGGCCCCTGGCCGGGAGGCGGTGAGGGCCGCGGCGGTGTTGGCAAATTCCAGGGCGGCTTGCAGGCTTGTCTCCCCCTCCACCAGGCGCAGGGCAAAGGCGGCGGTGAAGCAGTCCCCGGCGGAGGTGGTATCCACCGCCTTGACCTGGGGCGGGGCCACCAGCAAAGCTTCCTGGGGGGTTACGGCCAAGGCCCCTTTGGCCCCCAAAGACACCAGCACCGTGCCCACCCCCTGGGCCAGCAGCCGGCGTGCGGCTGTCTCGCACTGTTCCACGGTGGCGGTGGGCAGCCCGGTGAGCAGGGCCAGCTCTGTCTCGTTGGGCTTGAGGTAATCGCACAGGGCCAGCAGCTCCCCGGGCAGGGGGCCAGGGGCGGGGGCAGGGTCCAAGATGACCACCTTCCCCAAGGAGCGCGCCAGCTTGGCCGCGGCGGCCACGGTCTCCAGAGGGATTTCCAGCTGGAGCACCAAACAGTCCGCCTGCGCCAACAGGGGGCGGAGCTTTTCCACATCCGCCGGGGAAACGGTGGAATTGGCCCCCGCCAAAATGATGATGGCGTTCTCCCCGGCGCTGTCCACGGTGATGAAGGCCTGGCCGGTGGGCGCCTCCCGGCGGGCCACGCAGGAGCAGTCCACCCCCGCCCCCCGGGGGCTTTCCAGCAAGGTGTCCCCGGCGGCGTCCTGGCCCACCGCGCCCGCCATGGCAACGGGGCAGCCCAGCCGCCCCAGGGCAAAGGCCTGGTTGGCGCCCTTTCCCCCTGGATTGAGGGAAATCCCCTGGGCGGCGATGGTCTCCCCGGGCTGGGGCATCCGCTCCAAGGTGATGGACGTATCCAGATTTAAGCTTCCCACAACAACAGCCTTGCACATACGGACACACTCCTATCCCGCCGGGAAACCATCGCCGGCGTTTATTTCAGTATAGCGCACCACGGCCCTAGGCGCAAGACAAAAAACAGCCCGCCGGCGCGCCGGCGGGCTGTTTTGCTGTTGAGGCGGTTAGGCCTGCTTGGGCTTGTCCAGCACCTGCTTGCCGGCAAACTGCACCAGCAGGAAGCCCACCACGCAGGTGAGGATGATTTCAGGAATCATGTACACGCCGTTGTACACCAGGGAGTACACCACGGCCAAGGTGGTGCCCGTCAAGTTGGACAGGGCGGGGATGTAGGCGGCGATGACCTCCTGCATATAGGGGGCATCGTTTACCACGTCTGCCCACAGAATCCAGCCGGACAAGAACGAGCAGAAGTACCGCAGCATCATGGCGACGAAGCCGCCCAGCGTAAAGGCCACGGCGTCGTTTTTGATTTTGCCCCGGAACATGCCGCCCAGGCCCAGCACGGTAAAGGCCAGGATGTAATCCAGGAAAATGGAGCCCACCAGCGTGCCCACAGACAGGCCGCGCAGGGCGCTCATGCCCAGCAGCAGCTGGAGCACGCTGTGCACCAGCCCGGCGCCCAGGCCCCACTTTAGGCCGCAGCGGTAGCTGTAAAACAAGATGGGCAGCATGGAGCACACGGTGATAGCGCCGCCATAGGGGGCCTCGTACACCTTGATAAAGCCCAGCACAGTGGCCATGGCCACCATAATGCCGCCCAGCACCAGGTTAAAAGTGCGCTTCGAAACGGAATTCATGTTCAACCTTCCTCTCAAGTTGTAAAATCTGGGAAAAGGCCCAGGGCAAGAAAACAGCCGCCCAAAAGCCGGGCGGCCAGGAAGATTCCCCGCAAAGCAAGCGCTGCGCTGGTATGATGAAAACTTCCTACGCCGGTATTACCCGTATCAGGTTCCTGCCCAAAGGCAAAGGGTTTAAGCTCTAGGCTCCTCTCAGCCGCCCGGGGGCAGCTCCCCTTTTTTCATTTTCCGTCCCCTATTGTAGCGCGGGATGGCCGTTTTGTCAAATCCCCGCGAAAAAGGGCCGCCGCGAACCTGCGGCAGCCCTTGGCTCTCCCCTCTCGCCGTTTCCTGGATAGGGGGGAATGTTTACTTTTCCTTGCCGCGCTGCCGCCGCTGGATGACGGTCAAATAGCACAGGTACGCTGCGGCGATGGCGAAGTAGGCGGTCACGTTGGGCCGGCGCAGCACGTTGCCGGAAATCTGCGCCGCGATGGCTGCCAGCAGGAAGGTCATGCCCACGGCGCCCATCTCCACCGTGAGGAACCGCTGCACCCCGCCCCCAAAGGCGCACAGGGCCCGCACCGGCTTGGGGCGGCCCTTGTCCTTCTGGGCGCGCCAGGCGGCCACATCTTGGCCAAAGGCCCAGAAAATCATCACCACGAACAAAGCCAGGAACACCATGTAAAGCCCAAAACCAATGTACCCGCAGAAGTAGAACACCGCGGGGAAGTCGTTCTCCAGGTCGTAGATGGTGTCGCCGTAAATCATATCGCTGTACTCGAAACCCAGCAGCCGGGTGAGGAAGTCCTTCTCCTCCCACATCAGCTTGGCGTACATGGACTTCCGCACACGGGAATCCGACAGGACAGAGGGCTCGGAGGTGTAGTTGTAGGCATCCATTACGTTGTACACGCCAAAACGGTCGTACATATTTCCAAACACAGGGCCGTAGACCTCCGGGTCCGTATAGACGCCCATCAGGCTGTCCCGCAGGCGCTTAAGCCGCACGTCCTCCCCTTCGGTGGGACCCTCTTGGGAAGAGCCGCCCTCCTTCCCGCTCTCCTCCAGCTCCTGGCGGATTTGGTCCAGCTCTTCCTGGTCGGTGCCGCTGTTTTTCAGGCTTTCCTCCACCAGGTTCTGGTAGTTGTTCAAGGCGTATTGGGACTGGCTCTCCCGCTGCATCATGGGGGCATAGCTGCGGAATGCCACCACCAGCACCACTACCCCCAGCAGGGGCACCACATAGCGCAAGCACTGCTTTTTATAGTGGAGGACAAAGAGGAACACATACGCCCCTGCGATGATGAAGATGGAGTAGAAGGTAAACTTGGTGCCGGTGATGAACATCAACCCAAAGCTGAGCACCAACGACAGCAGGAAAACCAGGTACTTGCCGGTTTTCCAGGCGAAGAAGATGGCCAGTGGCATTACCAGCACGATAATAGCGCTTTGGGCGTTGGCCACACCAAACCAGCCCATCACCCCCAGGCCCAGGCTGGCATAGGTGTACACCGGGTTCCCCGTGGCCCAGGGCAGCGCGGTGAACAGCACAATCTCCGCCAGGTTGATGGCAAAGCCGGTGTAAATCCACTTGCGGATGTTCTTCCCCTTTTGAAAAAAGGTGATAAAGGAAAGGGTGTACATGGGGAAGCTCATAATCCGCAGGAAGTTGGCTGTGTCCGCCACCATGGACTGGTACCCAATGCGGTAGCAGTTTGCCATGTGGGCCACCCAGAAGGCGCCCATTATCCCGTAGAAAATCATATACACCCGCTTTTTATCGCTGACCACAAAGCCCAGCAGGGCCACGGCCATCAGCAGCAGGAAGCGCAGCGCCGTGGAGAAGGAGTTGTTCCCCAGCTCCCCCAAAAAGTAGGAGAGCACGTCCAGCGCGGGCTGTATGACGATGACAGCCCCTACAATCCAGTGGAGCTTCCCATCGATGGCTTTTTTTAGTGTTTGAAATTTCTGCTTCATACCGTTCCCCCTTGGCGATTTCCCCATGTCCCGGGGCGGTGCCCCCGGCGTTCCACCAGCAGCCTCCCCTTCTCCAGCGCCCGGCCTGTACCCGGGGCGGGGTGAAGGTACACATACAACAGCGCCGCCGCCACCGAGCCGTACACCGTCACGCTGGGCTTGCGCAGCACCTGGCCGGAAAACTGGGCCCCGCCCAGCATCATGGCCAGCATCATGGCGGGCACGCCAAACTCAATACACAGCACCCGCCGCCAATCCCCCACCAAGCCTTTCAGGGAGATGAGCACAAAGTACAGGCAGAAGGCCCCGTACAGGCCCACGCCCAAATAGCCGTAGTAGTACAGCAGCGCCGGGAAGTCGTTCTCCGGGTCGTAGATGTGGCTGCCCACGTGGCACTGGGCGTACTCAAAGCCCAGGATTCTCGTCAGGAAATCCTGCTTTTGCCACACCATTTCCATGGCCGTGAGCTTCTTCACCCGGGTGTTGTACAAGGTCTGGGGGTCGGTGGCGTAGTTGTACTGCTCCATCACCGCCTCCAGGCCAAACTCGTCGATGAGGTCCGAGAGCAGCGTCACCCCGTAGATGCCCGGCTGGTCGTACACCTCGGTGTACACCCGGGTGATTTTCTCCAAAAGCTCCGGGGGGACCTCCTCCCCTGGCTGGTGGGTGTAGCCCGCGTCCTCCCCCAAGATGGCGTCTGCCTTCTCCTGGTAGATGGCGTAGGAATCCCCGGTGAGGGCCTGTCGCTCGGCCATGGGGGAAATCCCCCGGCAGGCCACCAGGGCAACCAGCGCCACCGCCAAGGGGACGCAGAACAGCAGCTGCTGCCGCCGCAACAGCAGCAGCGCCAGAAAAGCGCAGCCAATGAGGATAGCCCCGTAATAGGTCAGCCGGGTGCCGGTAAAGTACAGCAGCCCAAAGCCCCCCAAGCAGCACAGGCAGAACTGCCACAGCCGCTGGCTGCGCAGGCCCCACAGCAGCAGGGGCGGCACCAGCAGCGTCAAAATGGAGCTCTGGGAGTTGGCCACCCCAAACCAGCCCAAAATGCCGATGGCCACCCCCCGCTCGGGGTAATCGTAGGTGTACACCGGCTGGCCCACGGCGTAGGACAAAGCTATCACCAGCAAAATCAAGCCCACGTTCACCGCCAAGAGGCCCACCACCCGGTAGTCCAGGTTGCGGCGCTGGCGGAAGAAGGTGACAAAGGAAAGGGTCCACAAGGGGAACTGCACCAGCTTGAGGTACTCCGCCGCGTCCCCCACCGGGTCCTGGTAGCCCAGGCGCAGGCAGCTGAGCATGTGCAGCACCCAAAAGCCCCCCACCACGCCGTACATCACATAGTAGGCCCGGCGGTTTTCCGTGATGGAAAACCCGTACACCCCCACAGCGAACAGCAGCACCGTGCGCAGGGCGGTGGTCAGCCAGGTGGCGTCCGCCTGGCCCATAAAATAGGAAAGCACATCCAGCAGGGGCTGGGCCACCAGCAAAGCGGCCATCACCTCCCCCACTGGGAAGGAAAGCTTCTTTTGCAAAGAAGAAACGTTCATAGCAAAGGGTTCCTTTAGATTTATGTCAAGTGTTTTCCAGTATTATAACACGAAATCCCCCCGGGCACAACCGGGGCAAACGGGCCCCGATGGGCTTTTTTCCCGCAGTGGCGGGCTTTGGGCCATTTCTTACAAGTTTCTTTGTTTTTCCCCAGGGGGGAACAGGGCAAAAAAAGCCGGCAGAGGATTTCCCCTGCCAGCGTTTTTTTACAGCTGCTCCAAGATTTCCGCCGCATTGGTATCGGGCTTTACCTTGGGCATGATTCTCTCGATGTTGCCCTGCTCGTCGATGACAAAGGTGGTGCGCACCACGCCCATACTCACCTTGCCGTAGAGCTTCTTCTCCTGCCACACGCCATAGGCCTGGATGGCCTGGAGCTCCGGGTCGGAGAGGAGGAGGAAGGGCAGGCTGTGCTTTTGGGCGAACTTCCCATGGGAGGCCACGCTGTCCCGGCTGATGCCGATGACCTCCACGCCTTTTTTCTGGAACTCCCCATACAGCCCGGCAAAGGCGCAGGCCTGCCTGGTGCAGCCGGGGGTGTTGTCCTTGGGGTAGAAATAGACGACCACCTTTTTCCCCGCGAAATCGGAGAGGGAAACGATGTTGCCGTCCTTGTCCTGCAAGGTGAACTCTGGGGCTTTTTCTCCTACAGTCAGCATGTGATGTCCTCCTATTCTGTTATCATTCCAATGCCTTTTACCAAGGTGTCGTAGTCCAGCATCCCGCGGCTGCGGGTGACCAGGTTCCCCTGGGCGTCGATAAAGTAAGTGGCGGGGAAGCCTGTCACATAGTAGGCGTTTACCGCCTCCAGCTGGGTGTCGTAGAACACGTCGAACTGGAAGCCCTCCTGCTGGATATACTCCTGGGCGGATTCCATAGTCTCCTGGACGCCGTCGGTGGCGTTCACCATGAGGAACTGCACCTCTGGGTAGGCCTCATAGGCCTTGTCAAAATCCGGCATTTCCTCCTTGCAGTAATAGCACCAGGTGGCCCAGAAGTTGAGCACAATGGGCTTGCCCACGTAATCGGAGAGCTGCACCTCGTTGCCCTCGCTGTCCAGCACGGTGAAATCCGGGGCGGCCAGCTGGGCCTCCTCGGTGGAGCCCAGGTTTTCCCCGGCGTACTCCCCGCTGAACTTCTGGTACAGCACCGCCGCCACCGCCAAAACAGCCACCAGCAGGACGGCTATCCCGGCAAGGGCCAGGTTTTTCTTTTTTGCGTTCATCTCTTCCCCTCCTTATGACAGCAGCGCCAGGAACTTGCCAAAGAGCCCTGTAGCCATCAGCACGCCAATGGCCACCAAAAAGCCGCCGCTGACCAGGTTGATAACCCGGTAATGGCGCTTGATAAAGGAAAACGCCCCCTTCAGCCTGTCAATGAGCACGGCGCTGATGAAAAACGGCACCCCCAGGCCCAATGAGTACAGCAGCAGCATGGCCACGCCCTGGAGGACATTCCCCTGGCTGGTGGCCAGCAGCAGCGCCGAGCCCAGGAAAGCCCCCACGCAGGGCGTCCACCCCACGGAAAAGACCACCCCAAAGAGCAGCGAGGAGAAAAAGCCCAGATGCTCCACGTTGCCCAGCTTTGTGCCGCGGAACAGGTTGACCCGGAACACGCCCAAAAAGTTCAGTCCAAAGAAGATGACAATGAGCCCTGTCACCAGGTTGACCACCGCGCTGTACTCCTGCAGCAGCGTGCCCAGGGAGCCCGCCAAGGCCCCCAGCAGCACGAACACCAGCGTAAAGCCCAGAATAAAGCCCAGGGCGTTTTTCACCACCCGCTTTGTATCCCTCTCGCTGTCCCCGGCAAAATAGGAAATGTAAATGGGCAGCATGGGCAAAAGGCAGGGAGACACAAAGGTGATAATCCCCTCTAAAAACGAGATAAAATACTGCATCTATCTTTCTCCCCCCGGGCGCGGCTGTACCCGCCGTTTTATTAGAATTCGCCGCTGCCGTCCAGTATATCCCTCTTTGGCGGCGCCGTCAAGGGACAGCCGACCCTGTGCATGGGCAAGGCAGCCCTTTGCGGTTCTTGCCCCCAGTATACCAGGGACCGGCGGAGATTACCGTGATTCAGTCACAAAGGGGCGGCCTGCCGCGATTGCGCTTCCCGGAGGCCCATGCTATAATGTCCCCAGAGAACAAAAGCGCGGGATAGTTTCCCCGTGCGCGCGATAGGAACGAAAGGAGTGTCTGCGCCATGGCGCCATCCATGTTTGAACCGGTTTACAAAGAGATTTTTCCCTTTTGGAATGAAATCTCCCCCGAAACCCGGGACACCATCTGTCAAAATTCCGTGGCCATGACCTATTTAAAGGGCACCACCATCCACGACGGCACAGAGTGCTCGGGGGTGTTCTTCATCCGCTCGGGGTGCTTGCGGGTCTACCTGCTGTCGGAGAAGGGGAAGGACATCACCCTATACCGCCTGTACGCCGGGGACATGTGCATGCTTTCCGCCTCCTGCGTGCTGCAGTCCATCACCTTCGACGTGATGATCGACGCGGAGGAGGACAGCGAGTGCTACGTCATCAGCGGGCCCGCCTTTGTGTCTGTCAGCGAGGCAAACCCCAAAATCAAAATCTTTTCCCTGGAAACGGCCATCAGTCGCTTTTCCGACGTGATGTGGGTGATGCAGCAAATCCTCTTTATGAGCATGGACCAGCGGCTGGCCATCTTCCTGACAGACGAGTCGAAGCGGCTGGGTTCCGACACCATCCCCTTCACCCACGAGCAGATCGCCAAGTATATGGGCTCCGCCCGGGAGGTTGTGACGCGGATGCTGAAATACTTCGCCAGCGAGGGCCTTGTGGAGGTCTCCCGGGGCGGGGTGAAAATCCTGGATAAAAAACGGCTGTGGGAGCTGGCGCTCTAGGCGGGGGATATGGAAAAACCAGGGTGCTTGCGGGCTGGCTGGTTTTTTCTATGTACAAGGAATCGCGCCCCATAAGATGATGTTTGCAGCCTGGAAGTACACTCTACAAAGAAAAGACACCACACAATGTGTGATGCCAAATTAGAATAACAAAATCGATGCAGGCTGTAAGCGCGGGCAAGAAAAATCGCGAACCTCATCAACATAAAGTTCGCGACTTAGACGCGGCAGCCCGCCGCTGGGAAGCGTTGGCGAAAAAGATACCCGCTATAAGCGCGGGCACAAAACTTCAGAAGAAAGAAAAACCTGCGGTGCGCGAAATGCGCACCGCAGGTTTGGGTTAGGGTGATAAAATAATGTCTACTGAACAAACGCCAGTTTTCTTTGCAGCACCCAAGTATCCAGCAAT
>OLOQ01001350.1_pt1 | contig 23997 bp, 20 predicted proteins | sample 1673101 | NCBI WGS metagenome assembly OLOQ01 (sample SAMEA3136754, study PRJEB25190) | human gut metagenome | biome: human gut; feature: human-associated habitat; material: faeces | place: Austria | collected 2013 | reverse complement strand
GCATTTCTACGAAATGTATTATTGAGAAATGCGGAAGAGTGAACAAGTGGAGCCTGGATCGGGTACTGAAAGCAGTACGGATTCAGATGGGAATGGAAGGAGAAGGGCATGACGGCAGAGGAATATAGAAACTATCTGGAGCAGGATTTCAGTGATGTAGATATCAATGAAATGACTGATCTACGGATGATAAAAGCAGACAGAAATAAATCGCTTCAGGAACGGAGAGATATTTTTCTGAATAAAGTAGGAAATCCATATTTGGTCCGGATCGGCAATATGAAAGTAAAAGTCAGATTTGCCAATAACGGTATATCTATGGAGCAGGCATTTGAGAATATGCTTCTGAGTGTCTGAAAAAGTACTGGCAAGATTGAGGGGACTGTGTTAGAATGTCAGTAAGGACAAATTATGCAGCCCCCTTTTATTACATGGATTTTCTGACGTAATAAAAGGAGGTAAGATATGTATCAGAATATCAATAAAATCTATCATGCCGCCATCTATGTCAGATTATCTAAAGAAGATGGCGATATTTCCAGTTCAGCAAAACTGGAAAGTAACAGCATTTCTAACCAGAAAGCTTTGATTCTGGATTTCCTGAAAGACAAAAAAGATATAGAAGTTGTTTCAGTCCGAGTTGATGATGGCTACTCAGGCTCTAATTTTGAGCGCCCTGCATTCCAGGCAATGCTGGAAGATATCCGGCGTGGGATTGTAGACTGCGTAGTGGTAAAAGATTTATCACGATTTGGAAGGGAATATATTGATTCCGGGAAGTATATCGAGAGATTATTCCCGGCTCTTGGTGTGCGTTTTATTGCTATCAATGATAATTATGACAGTCTTAAGGGAAAGAATCAGGCAGACGAAATCATTATCCCATTTAAAAATTTAATCAACGATGCTTATTGTCGTGATATTTCTATTAAGATCAGGAGTAATCTTGAGATTAAGAGGAAAAAAGGTGAGTGCGTGACTCCGTTTGTAGCATTTGGATACAGGAAGACAAAGACAGATAAGCATAAATTAGAGATTGACCCATCTGCAGGCAGTGTAGTACAGGATATTTTTAAGATGAAGCTGCGGGGAATGAGTCAGGATGCGATCGCTAATCGTTTAAATGAACTGGGTATTCTTTCCCCATTTGAATATAAAATCAGCAGCGGCAGTCATTATGAAACTGGCTTCCGGCAGAAAGAACAGGCACTTTGGAGTTCCGTTACAGTCCGTAGGATACTGGAAAACGAGGTTTATATCGGAAATCTTGTGCAGGGAAAAAGGACAACACCGAACCATAAAGTGAAGCAGACTTATGTGAAACCGGAAGATGACTGGATCCGGATTGAGAAAAATCATGAGCCACTGGTGAGTGACCGTGATTTTGAAATTGTGCAGAGGCTTCTGGGCATGGATACACGTACTTCACCTTACCAAAAGCAGGTATATCTGTTGTCCGGAATTGCTGTATGTGCGGATTGTGGTGCACCTATGACAAGAAAGGTTTCTACTGTGGCAGGGAAAAAATATGCTTATTATCTATGTTCCGCAAATAAAGAAACAAAACGCTGTTCTAGTCATAGAATACCGGAAAAGGATCTGGAAGATGCCGTACTGGTGATGCTGAAACAGCATATCCAGAATATCCTGCACCTGAAAAGAGTCCTGGAATTTGTTGGTACTGTGCCATTTCAGGAGATCAATATGAAGAAGCTGCAGGACAGGCTGGAGAAGAAAAAACAGGAGACAGAACGTTGTAAGGAGTTACGGATGATGCTCTATTCGGATATGAAAGAGGGCATTGTATCAAAAGAAGACTATGTAGAGCTTCATGCAGCCTATGGAAAGAGGCTTAGAAATGCGGAAGAGAGTATCCGTGCAATCCAGAAAGAAATGGATAGTGAGCTGGAAAAAGCAGACAATGCCAATACCTGGCTGGATTATTTTGTGAAATATCAGGATATTGAAGAACTGTCCCGCACAGTGGTGGTAGAACTGATCAGGAAAATCAGAGTATATGATAAAAAGAATATAGAGATCACTTTTGATTTTGATGATTGTTATCAGACATTGCTGAATCAATTACCGGCTATGGGAGTTGATACGGTAGTAGATGATGATAATAATCTGCAGGTCAAGGTAAAGGAGGTTGTATAAAATGGCACGAAAGAGTAGGAAAAACATTCCGACAGTAGTCGGCAGTGCAACCGTCCAGACAGAGGTGAGAAGACCATTCCGGGCAGGATTGTATGCCAGAATTTCAATGGAAACAGAAGAAACATTAGAAAGAGGGACGATAGAAACCCAGGTGGAATTGATGAAAAACTTTGTAGCAGATACGGAAGATATTTCGGTTGCGGAAGTTTATAAGGACTCAGACTATTCAGGTACAAATTTTGACCGTCCTGGATTCGTACAGATGATGGAAGATATCAAGCATGGAAAAATCAATTGTGTTATTGTAAAAGATTTGTCCAGACTTGGAAGAAATTATGTCGAAACCAGCAACTATATTGAACGAGTATTTCCGTTTTTTCATGTAAGATTCCTGGCTGTGACAGATGATTTCGATTCCTTCAGAGAAGGTGTGGATCTTACAGTTCCACTGAAGAATATTATCAATGAGTTCTATTCGAAAGACCTTGCCAAAAAGAGCAGCAGCGCAAAAAAAGCTCTTTGGAAAAAAGGAAAATTTACAAGTGCCTGGGAACCGTATGGTTACAGAAAGTCAGAAGAAGACCATCATCAGCTGATCGTTGATGAAGAAGCTGCAGAACATTTGAAAAGTATATTTTCTATGTATATGGATGGCAGGAACTATAGTGATATTGCAAGACAGCTCAATAAAGATGGAGTTTTATCGCCGACTTTACAGAGAAAATTCTATAAAACCGGTGAGAAGCCGCTTCCGGAGTCAAAACCCTGGAACAATTATGAAGTGAAACGAGTTCTTCAGGATGTTCATTGCACAGGTGATTCTGTATTTGGAAAATATCAGCAAAGTGTTTTCCAGGGAAATAAACAGAGAAATCGACCAGAGAGTGAATGGGTGCATGTGGAGAACACGCATGAAGGGATTATAGATAGAGAGTTGTTTCAACAGGTACAATCTAAAATCCAGGAATATACGGAAGCTTATAAGAAGAAACATCAGCAGAACAATGGGGCTATTAGAAACCATAATTTCTATACAGGAAAAATATGGTGCGGAGGCTGTGGCAACCGCATGACGTTGTCCAGAGAAAGAAATGGCACATTCTTTTATATCTGCGGAGCCAATACTAACCATAAATCCGGAGGAAAGCAATGCAAAGGGCACAGAGTCAGAAAAGAATATGTGGATGACGATGTTCTTCGCCTGATCCAAACGCATATGAAAACCGTATTGGATACGGAAAAAATGATTCAGGAAATGAATACAGCTTCCAAAAATCAGACACAGTACCTGCTTTTGGATAAAGAGGTGGGAAAACTTCGACGGGAACTAAGCCGTATCAGTAAGCGTAAATCGGATTTATATGAAGATTACTCGGAACGTTTGATTACAGAAGAAGAGTACATACAGTTTTCTCGGATCTATTCCAATGAAATTGAGAATATCAAGAGCCGTCTGGACACAGTATTGGCGGCACAGGTTCGGTATTCCCAGGATTACCACATTGAAGAAGGCTGGGGAAATGTGATACATACTTATATGTCAAAGCGTAAGCTGACAAAAGAAATGGCAGATGCCTTTGTGGATTCAATTATTATCCATGGTAAGTATGATTATGAGATCAAGCTGGTATATGACGATCAGTTTGCAGATTTACAGAAATTAAAGAAAGAGAAGGAGGCGCAGACAAGATGACAGATCATAGAAAAACAGCTGTTTACATCCGTTTATCCGCAGAAGATGACAATGTAGATGGCAGAGCCAAAAAAGAGAGCGACAGTGTAACTTCTCAGAGAATTCTGTTAAAATCATTTGTGATTGATCAGCTGGGTGTAGCTGAGTCAGATATCCTGGAATATGTGGATGACGGTGTCAGCGGTACTCATTTTAAACGGCAGGGATTTCAACAGCTGCAGGATGACATGAAAAGCGGAGAAATCGGCTGTGTAGTTGTAAAAGACTTCTCCAGATTTGGAAGAGACTATCTGGAAGTTGGATTTTATATTGAATATATTTTCCCACTTCTACAGATTCGATTTATTTCGATTAATGACAGCTATGACAGTGCTGCAAGCAGCGGAATGACTGGTGGAATGAATGTGGCATTGCAGAATCTGGTATACAATATGTATAGCCTGGATTTGTCCAAGAAAATTTCATCAGCATTGCAGACAAGAACGAGAAATGGTACACGCCTTCCGGTAAATGCCAGATATGGCTATAAAAAAGGAAAAGATGGAAGGCTGGAAGTTGATCCAGAGGCTGCAAAAGTCGTAAAAATGATTTTTCGGATGGCAGCGGAAGGAACAAGTTTTGCAGATATTACAAGGGAATTGAACAGACAGGAGATTGTCACTTGTGATGAGCAGAAATTATCAAGAGGGGATCAGGTGCAGTTCCAGAGGTTTGACACGATCAAAAAGAAACACTGGAGCCCTACGACAGTAGCGGCAATTGTCCGGGATGAGATTTATATTGGAACCAGAATCTGGGGCAAAACGCGTTGTAGTATGCATACTGGCCATAAAGCTGTTCTGAATGATGAAACAGAATGGGTTCGCCTGGAAAATCATCATACGGCAATTATAGACAGGGAATTGTTTGAAAAAGCAAATGAAATGCATCCGAAAAAGAAGAGAAGTGTTGCGGAATCACGCACCAATTTTACTCTGGAAAGACGTAAAAAACAGCCGGCATTGCTGCTATGTGCCAACTGTGGGCATTCTTTACTAAAAGAAACGGAGCATCTGCTAAAATGCTCAGATGCTCGAACCAATGGAGATCCTGTGTGTCGAAGTCTGGTGATCCGACGGGAACCGCTGGAGGAGAATATCCTTGGGCTTGTTCATCAGTATGCAGCGTCAATGTTGGAAAAAGAAAAGAAAGTATCTTACAACAGGCAATGCGACTACAAAGAGATCAATACCGCAGAATTGCAAAAGCAGAGCCGACAGTTGACCTCGGAAAAGATGAAACTCTATGATGATTACAAAGATGGTCGTATGGATCGTGATTTGTATAAGCAGAGAGCGGAAAAGATAAGTGGACAGCTGGATGAAATTAAACGAAAAATAGAAGATGCGGAGAATAGCAAAAAGTTTCTTGAACAAAATGAACTTTCTGATAAAATAAAACTAAAAGATTTCTTGGGAATTCAGAAGTTCGATACAGAGAAGCTGCGTGAGATTATCAAGGTGATCCGTGTTCATAGTCAGGATGAAATCGAAATCGAATGGAATTTTGACGATATTTTTTCAGAACAGAGATAACTTGAGCAGGACAAAAATGACTTATCAGAAGATAATAAAGGTGCTGGGACTACCTGATGGAAGCGTCAGATAGTCTTCTGCAGAAAAAAATAAAATTTTTTTTGTCCTATACTTGACACATCCACATGTTTGCAGACATACCTATTGCAGCAACATGGCAAAAAGCGGAATGAATCCCAAGACACTTCAATATTTAATGGGGCATTCTGATATAGGAGTTACATTGAATACATATACGCATCTGGGAGCAGAGGATGCCAAGGAAGAACTTGGCAAATATGCTAAAATGGCTTAAAATTTTAAAATAATAATACAACTAAAAGAAAACCTAAGTGGAAAAAGTCTTTAGTAAAATGAGAAAATTAAGCTGTTTTACTAAGATTTTTACTAAATTTGGATGACAAAATATACGAATTTATGCCACGATATGCGACGAAAACAAAGAAAATACTCTATCACAGCAAATCGTATAAAGTGGCGTAAAATCAGCATTTTCAAGGAGTTTTTAAGGCATGATTAAAATATTATTTATCTGCCATGGAAACATCTGCCGTTCCACCATGGCTCAGAGCGTATTCACCCACCTCGTCCATCAATCCCATCTCAATTCCTGTTTTGAGATTGATTCGGCAGCGACGAGTACGGAGGAGATTGGGAATCCGCCGCACCATGGGACAAAGAGAAAATTACAACAGGAACAGATTGCGTTAATCACGCATCGAGCGAGACAGATGACACACGCGGATTATACATATTATGATTATCTGATCGGAATGGATGGTGCGAATATCCGGAATATGACGCGGATTGCCGGTGGTAGTGATGTGGAAGGGAAGATTTATAAGATGCTGGCGTTTGCGGACTATGAGAAGACGCATAGGTTGAGCGAGGCACGTGATGTAGCTGATCCGTGGTATACCGGCGATTTTGACCAGACATTTGAGGATGTTCTGGTAGGTTGCAAGGGCTTGCTTGCCTACATCAAAGACAAAGAACAACTGCATAAGTAAAACAGCATTTACGAGCATTTAACATATGCGAGATAACATATTTAACATCCCCTGTTTATTATGAAGATAAGTAGCAGGGAGTTTTCGTTGTCAAATAGAAGTGTATAAAGTATTCATGAAGTATATGATATGTTTGCAACTTAGAAGGACTTGTGTTCTTTCTGAACTAGGAGCAATGCTTGAACACGATGTTCAAGCAAGCTGCCTCTGAGACATGGATGTCGAATAGGCAGCGGTTGCGTATGTGATTATGAATTGAATAAGAACACATAGTCCTTGTTAGTTGCAATACATTATATACAAATGAATACTTTGTGTATGATATTGACAACGAAAATTCCCTCCCGTAAATCATAATAAATGGGGGTTTTTACATGAAGAAAACATATGTGATAGATACGAATATCCTGATTCAGGCACCACATGCATTCTTATGCTTCGAAGAGAATGATGTGGTGCTTCCGCTTGTTGTGGTAGAAGAACTTGATGGATTGAAGAAAGCGGAGGGCGAGAAAGGTTCCAATGCGAGAAAAGTGGTGCGCATGCTGGAGCAGTACCGGAATCAGGGAGATCTGTTACAGGGCTTGACGTTGCCGGATGGCGGAACGCTCCGCATCGAGAAGAATTACAAGGCGGTGGAGCTTCCGGAGGATATGCCGGAAGATAAAGCAGATAACCGGATCTTGAAGGTCTGTAAGGGATTGTCACAGGATTTGGGCAAGAAGTCACAGGTGATTCTGGTTACGAAGGATCTGGTGCTCCGGATCAAGGCGCAGATGCTTGGCGTGCGGGCAGAGGATTTCACGACGGAACAGATTACGGTGGATGACCGGCAATATACAGGCAGGACGGATGCGTATATCCCGGAGGATAAGGTAAAGGAATTCAAGAAACACGGAATCCCCTGCAATGAGGTGTATCAGACAGATGCGGAAGGAAATCGCATACAGCCGGAATTTATCGAGCATGAATTCGTGATTTTAACGCCGGATCAGTCGAATAAGAAAACGATTCTCGGCAAGGTGCAAGCTGATAAAATCTATCCGTTATCCTATAAGAAATCATACCCGTATGGCATCAAGCCGAGAAATGTCGGGCAGTACTTCATGCAGGAGGCATTGATGGCTTCGGCGGACGAGATTCCGCTTGTGATCATCAAAGGAATGGCAGGCACAGCGAAGACATTTTACTCGCTGGCGGTTGGGTTAGAAAAGGTGTTCAACAATCCGACCGGGGAATACCGGCGGATCATCGTCTGCCGGCCGAATGCACAGTTTGACGATGAGATTGGATTTCTGCCGGGAAGTGAGCAGGAGAAGATTGCACCGTTGATGCGCCCGGTGATTGATAACTTAGAGCAGATTCTTGATTCGGATGAAGAGGAGCGATATGCGGATGAGAAGGCATTGGCAGATAAGATTCAGGAGATCTTCGAGCGGGGAATCATTCAGACAGAGGCGCTGAATTTTATCCGTGGACGTTCGATTGCGAAGACCTATTTGATTATTGATGAAGCGCAGAACATGACGCCGAATCAGGTGCGAGGCATCATCACGCGGGCAGGAAAAGGCACAAAGATCATATTGCTTGGAGATCCTTGTCAGATTGACCGGCCGTTTCTCGATGAACGGACGAATGGACTAAGTTATGCGGCGAAATACATGCAGGGAAGTCCGTATTGTGCGCAGCTCACATTATCAGCGGAAGAATGCGAGCGGTCGGTACTTGCAATGGATGCGGTGAAACGGTTGTAGAAGACCTACGGACATTGCGTCATATATGCAATATATTTGTATGTGGCAGATCCTGCCGGAACTATTTACATATTACAGAAGAAGGGTTTAGAAAATGGCACAGATATTATACAAAGACATCATCAAGAACAAAGAGATAAACGAATTTATCAAAAAGGGCGATGCGAATTTAGCCACGCTTGGCTATACGGAGCATTCGAAGACACATTGCACGCTGGTGGCAGAACGGGCGGCATATCTGCTGGAGAAGTTCGGACATGCTGACGCGGAGATCGAACTTGCGAAGATCGCCGGATATATGCATGATATTGGAAATGCAGTCAATCGTGAACACCATGCCGAGTATGGCGCGCTCCTTGCAAATGATATCCTGCGGCGGATGGATATGCCGTTTACAGATCGTGCAACCATCGTTTCTGCGATTGGGCATCACGACGAGTCAACCGGAGGTGCCGTGGATATTGTGTCAGCGGCGATGATTATAGCGGATAAGACAGATGTCCGCAGAAGCCGTGTGCGCTCGCGTGATAAGTCAACCTACGATATTCACGATTGGGTGAATTACGCAGTCACGGAAGCGAATCTGAAGATCAATCGGGAGAAACGCCAGATTGCATTGGAGCTCAAAATTGACGAGAAGATCTGTACGATGTATGAGTATTTCGATATTTTCCTTGGACGCATGCAGATGTGCAGGCACGGGGCGGAGTTGTTCGGAACGAAATTCAAGCTGACCGCCAATGGCAGTAAGGTACTGTAAAATCTTCTGTGGATATTCCTGTAGAAAAATGCTATAATTACAATAATTGTAAACTGATTCCGGAGTGATTGTTTGACAATGCTCCGGTTATTTGGTTAGCAAACTATAATATAAATACGGGGGAAGTGTATGAAACTAAAATGTACAAATGTGTTGGTTACAATCGCGATGATCTGCAGTGTGCTGGCAATGATTATGAACTGGATTATTTACTTTGGACCGCAGGACAAATATGTTCAATATGTTCAATCTTTTGGCGTGGATGTAAACACCGAACGAATCTTTGATATCCGCAGTATTATATGTCCGATTCTGACTGTGGGATTGTATATTCTTGCATGCACCATCACACGGAAATCGCAGAAGAAAAGAACCGGATTGACGATTTCAGTCATTGTTCTTGTGAGCCATATTATTTTAAATGTATTAAATGCTATATGGGTGATTGCAGTAAACCGGAAATATGCCGTTTTTTATGGGGCGTTAGAGTTGGCGAAAGCTTCGATTCTGAATAATATGAGGAATTTTATGGAAAAACCATTTCATATATTGGCTATGATATTTCTGGCAATCACGATTGGAACGTTGTGTGGAAAGGATAATAACGTGCAACCTCAATCCGGACAATCGTTGTAAGGCATAAGATCATATACAGACATTTCATAAAAAAGGAGTTTATACAGTATGAAAATCGGAAGTCATGTTGGAATGAGCGGCAAAGAGATGATGCTTGGCTCGGTGAAGGAAGCACTCTCTTATGGCGCAAATACATTTATGTTATATACAGGAGCACCGCAGAATACGCGCAGAAAGGACGTGTCAGAGCTGCGCGTGGAAGAAGCGTGGGAGCTGATGCGGGCAAATGATATCACAGAGTTTGTGGTACATGCACCGTATATCATCAATCTGGCAAATACGGTGAAGCCGGAAATCTATCAGCTGGCGGTTGATTTCTTAAAGACAGAGATCGAGCGGACTGCGGCAATGGGAAGCAAGACGCTTGTCCTGCATCCGGGATCCCATGTGAATGCCGGTGCCGATGCAGGCATCGATAGCATTATTAAAGGGTTAAATGAAGTGCTTACCCAAGATACGCCGGTGTATATCGCGCTTGAGACAATGGCAGGAAAGGGCAGCGAGATTGGCAGAAGCTTCGAGGAGCTGGCGCGTATCTATGATGGTGTCATTTATAATGACAAGCTGCGTGTCTGCTTTGATACGTGTCACACGAACGATGCCGGATATGATGTGGCAAATGATTTCGATAGCGTGATTGAAGAATTCGACAAGATCATCGGCAAGGACCAGGTTGCGGTATTCCATATCAACGACAGTAAGAATCCACGCGGAGCGGCGAAGGATCGCCATGAGAATATCGGACTTGGTTCGATTGGGTTTGATGCGTTATACAAGATCGTATGGCATAAGGATTTCTTGGACGTACCGAAGATTCTGGAGACACCATATGTGAAATCACTTGCAGATGCGAAGAAAGCATTTCCACCATACAAGGAAGAGATTGACATGCTCCGGAGTGGCGCGTATGATGCGGCAAGAATTACAAAGCTTGCGGAGTAAGTCGTCCGAAGAAACTTAGACATATTGCGAACACACACATGGAGCCGTCAGGCGACATGAAAAACAAAGAATCGAGAGTAGGAAATATGGCAGTCAGAGATGAAATCATAAAGACACTGGAAGAAAACAGAGGCACCTATCTGTCTGGCGAGCAGCTTGCGAAGAAACTATCTGTCAGCCGGGCAGCAGTCTGGAAGGCCATCCGCAAATTGCAGGAGGATGGATTTGCAATCGAGGGCGTGAACAACAAAGGCTACAAGCTGGCGGAGGATACGGATGTGTTGTCTGTACAGGGAACGGCGAAATATCTGGACGTCGAGTGCCCGGTGCGGTTGGAAGTGTTCCGCTGTATCAACTCCACGAACCTTGCACTCCGTGAGCGGACGCAGGAGGAAGAAGGTCTGGTGCTTGCTGCGATGGAGCAGACGAACGGACTCGGAAGACTGGGGCGGTCGTTTATGTCGCCGGCAAATACAGGAATCTATTTCAGTATCCTGTTGAAGCCGCAGATTGCGAATCAGGAAGTGACGCTGCTCACGACGATCGCTGCTGTGGCAGTGTGCGAAGCAATCGAGAAATACACGGACAAGAAACCACAGATCAAATGGGTCAACGATATCTTTATCGATTCGCACAAGGTATGCGGCATCCTGACACAGGCAGCATTCCAGATGGAAAACTTAGACCCGGAATACGTGATCGTTGGAATCGGAATCAATCTGTATATGCCGACGGAAGGATTTGGTAAGGAACTGGAGAATATTGCCGGTTCTGTCCTGCAGGAGCAAAGCGGTGACATCAAGAATAAGATTCTGGCAGAGACACTGAACCGCTATTTCTATTACTACAAAAACTTTGCGAAGAAAGAATTCATCGCGGAATACAAGAAGCGCAGCCTGGTTCTTGGAAAAGGTATCCGTGTTGTGACAAAGGATGGCGAGCGCAAGGCAACCGCCCTTGATATCGACGACATGTGCCACCTTCTGGTCGAGTACGAGGATGGCACCCGCGAAAATCTCTCAACCGGCGAAATCAGTATTCGGCTGCAGTAATACGTGATAACCAAGGAAAAATTGGATATAATATGTGTGTATGATTGATTGTTACAATTAAATAATTACAAATGAAACAATATGTAGATTCGAGTTGCACAGAATACTTATTATTAAGCAGACCATTGGAACACGCTGGTACTTAATGAGCAGGGCAATAAGAAATAAATAATTGATGTATGATATTCCTGCGAATTTAGTACCACTGCGTGTGGAAGTGAGCGAGAGCGCGTCTGCGAAGAATAAGTATTCTGTGCAACTCGGTCAGTATAGTAGGATTCGTAACTGTTTGATTTGTAAAACAACGAAAGGAGACACATATTATGAAGATACTATTTTACGATGCAGCAGCCTACGACGTGGAATCCTTCGAGAAAGAACTCACCCATTTCCCGGACATCGAGATCATCTACCACGAAGTTGATATCTCTCCGAAGACTGTATCACTCGCACAGGGCTGCGATGCAATCTGTGCATTTGTAAACTCGGATCTGAGCGCGCCGGTACTGGAGAAGCTTGCTGCAATAAATATCAGACTGGTGCTGCTTCGCTGTGCCGGGTTTAATAATATAGATTTGGAAAAGGCAAATGAACTTGGCATTACGGTGCTGCGTGTGCCGGGCTATTCTCCGGAAGCCGTTGCGGAGCTTGCGATTACACTGGCGCTTGCGGTCAACCGCCATGTACACAAAAGCTACATCAAGGTGCGGGAGAATAATTTCAGCTTAGTGGGATTAACCGGAGTGAATTTTCATGGGAAGACCGCGGGCATCATCGGGACCGGAAAGATCGGTGCTGCAATGTGCCGGATCTGCCGTGGATTTGGTATGCGCGTAATCGCGTATGATATGTACCCGAATAAAGAGCTGGAATTCGTGGAATACATGCCGCTCAAAGACGTGCTGAAGCAAAGTGACTTGATTTCCCTGCATTGCCCGCTCACAGACGAGACTTATCACATGATCAACAAGGATACGATTGCACAGATGAAGGATGATGTGATCTTAGTCAATACATCCCGTGGTGCGCTGGTCGATTCAGAGGAACTGATACAGGGTATCCGGCAGGGCAAATTCTTCGGCGTCGGTCTGGATGTCTACGAGGAAGAGGGAGACAATGTATTTGAAAACCGGGAGGACGAACTGTTACAGCATTCTATCACAGCCAGATTGCTTTCATTCCCCAATGTTATCATTACGTCCCATCAGGGTTTTCTGACGCGGGAAGCACTTGCGGCAATCAGCCGGACAACCTTACAGAATGCGGTCGATTATGAAAATAGAACCATCCATGAAGCCAATCAGGTAAAATAGATTGGACAAAATTATAACAATCATAAGTACGGGCAGATGTGTGTATCACACATATATCTGCCCATTTTTGTTGTTTTTATCAAATAGATGTGGATTTAAAAATAAATCTATGATAAAATGGCTCTTATCTGCTGTTTATAGGACAACAAAATGAAATCAGACAGCAAATAACGGACAAGATGCATGATACAGAATTCTTTATAAGAGGGTATGTGTTGTGAATCGAGAACGAAAAAAGAGAGGGAAAAAGGATGGAAGAAAAGAAGCGACACTCATTTGGTGGATCAATCGGATTCGTACTTGCGGCGGCAGGTAGTGCGGTTGGTCTTGGAAATATCTGGCGGTTTCCGTATCTGGCAGCCAAGGATGGAGGCGGATTATTCTTAGTCGTCTATATCATTCTGGCATTGACATTTGGCTACACGCTGCTGACTACGGAGATTGCGATCGGTCGAAAGACGAAACAGAGCCCGCTCACGGCATATACGAAGCTTCATGATAAATGGGGATTCTTAGGTGCTATTGCGAGTATTATACCGGTTATCATCATGCCGTATTACTGCACAATCGGTGGTTGGGTAGTAAAATATTTCTTCGTATTTTTGACAGGACATGGAGCCGACGCTGCACAGGATGGATTCTTTACCGGATTCATCACGTCACAGTGGGAACCGATTATTACATTTGTGATCTTCCTTGCGGTATCTGCATTTATCGTATTCCGTGGTGTCAATAAAGGAATTGAGTCTACATCGAAGATTATCATGCCAATCCTGCTTGTCATGATTTTGGGAATTGCAATATTCTCATTAACATTGAAAAATACAAATGATGCAGGTGAAGTAGTAACCGGTCTGCAGGGATTTAAAATATATATTGTTCCTAATTTTGAGGGACTGACAATCGGAAAGTTATTTACGGTTCTGATCGATGCACTCGGACAGTTGTTCTTCAGCTTGTCTGTGGCAATGGGTATCATGATTACATATGGTTCGTATGTGAAGGATGATGCAAACCTTGGAAAATCAATTAATCAGATTGAGATTTTTGATACGGTTGTTGCGTTCCTTGCAGGTGCAATGATTATTCCGGCTGTGTATGCATTTATGGGAACAGATGGTATGTCATCCGGACCAAGTCTGATGTTTGTATCTTTGCCAAAGGTATTTGCTGCAATGGGTGTTGCCGGAAATATAATTGGTACAATCTTTTTTGCAATGGTATTGTTCGCTGCAATTACAAGTGCGGTATCCGTCATGGAGGCAGTTGTATCATGTATTATGGATGCATTCCATACAAGCAGAACAAAAGCCGGCACAATCGAGGGAATCTTCGCACTGATCGTTGGTATCATTGTCTGCCTCGGATACAACAAGCTGTACTTTGAGTTCAAGCTTCCGAATGGTTCAACGGCGCAGATCTTAGATATCATGGATTACATCAGTAACAATCTGCTGATGCCGATCGTAGCACTTGCAACCTGTATTCTCGTCGGATGGGTCATCAAACCGAAGACTGTGATCGAAGAAGTAGAAAAGAGCGGTTGTAAAATGGGAAGAAAGCGGCTTTACACTGCTATGGTAAAGGTCATCGCTCCAATCTTCCTGATCCTGCTTTTGCTGCAGACACTCGGAATCATGAAACTGTAAACATATAGAAAAAGGAACCCGGTTTGGGTTCCTTTTTTTCGCGGAGATACATTTATAAAGTTTTAATTATATCCAACAGTTCTTTTGGAATATTCATATTTCCCCGTCCGATTCCCATCTGTATATTCGGCTTTACAACCCCGTGGAAATCCGAGCCGCCGGAGATTGCCAGCCCGTATTTGGCAGCCAGCGAGCGGAGCTTCTCACTTTCAAAGCGGTTGTTCGAAGAGTGGAATGCCTCAAGTCCTTTTAATCCGAGTGTTTTCAGATACGCCAATAACTCATCAATCTGTGCATACCCAAGATGATAGAGCAGAGGATGTGCCAGAAATGCCGCTTTGCTATAAGTCGTTAAGATGCGCATGGCAGTCTCACAGGTAACCTGTGGTTTTGGAAGGTAATATTTACAGCCGATGCCGATGTATTTGCGGAACGCGGTATCCTTGTCTTTGCAGACACCTTCCTCGACGAGAACTCTTGCGAAATGTGCCCGTGTGATGACACTGTCCGGATTGCCGTGAAGCAGCTTCTCCATCGTGACAGGGAGACCATCTGCCTGCATCATCGCTACCATTTTCTCATTTCTTCCCTCACGTGCTTCCTTTAATACGGCAAGCTCTTTTTGAAGCTCTGGGTTTTCATAGTCCATATAGAAGCCGAGAATATGAATCTCACGATTGTTATAGTAGCAGGACAGTTCGATGCCCGGCACTACCTCCAAAGGCTTGTCCTTTGTATAGTCTAAGATTTCTGCCACGCCATCGACCGTGTCGTGATCGGTCAGGGCAATCGCGGAAAGTCCCATCCGCATCGCTTCGTCGGCAACCTCTGTCGGTGTCAGAGAACCGTCGGACGCATTGGAATGTACATGTAAATCGATTCGTTCCATATTACCAACCTCCTTGTGATCGTGTTTGATGTATTATTTTATATCACAGCTTGTACCATCTGTTTTGTTTAGGTGATGCAAAACTATATCGGATAAGCGGATTATTTATTCTTCAGAATATTCAACAGCTCATCCGGTGAGAATGTATATTTCGTGTGACAGAAGTCGCACACAACTTCAATTGGCTTGTTGTCAGCAATCATAGCGCCAAGCTCTTTTCTGCCAAGACTGATAACTGCCTGCTCGACACGCTCCTTGCTGCAATCACAGACATACGCACAAGGCATGGAATCGGTCAGCTCGACATCATAGCCTTCAAACAATTTTCGTATGATAGCTTCCACAGACATGCCCTGCTTGAGAAGAGCAGTGAAAGAAAATCCTTTCAGCCGTTTCTCCAGCTCGTCAATCAATGCGTCCTCTGCAAATGGCATCAGCTGGATGATAAATCCACCGGCATTCGCTACGGATGTATCGTCGTTGAACAACACGCCCAGAGCCACAGAGCTTGGAATCTGGTCACTTGTTGCAAAATAGTAGGTCAGATCCTCTGCAATCTCGCCGCTTACCAGATGGGTGTCGCCGACATACGGCTCCTTCAGACCGATATCCTTGATGACGCTTAAGACACCGAGGTCCACAGCCTTTGCGACATCGTTTGCAGGAAGCATAACCTCCGGTTCGCTGACATATCCCTTGACATGTCCGTTTGCATCGGCAGTGACAAGCATACCGGAGATCGGTCCCTGACACTGGATACGGAGTGTTAATTTGTCGGTATCATTTTTACACATGGCGCCCATCAGCACGCCTCCGGTCAACAGTCTGCCGAGTGCGTTCGTAACAACCGGACTGGTATGATGTGTAATTCTTGCTTTTTCCACAGTATCGGTAGAGTTGCAGGCGAAGAAACGAACCTGCTTGTTCGCTGCCATGCCACGAATCATTGTATCTGCCATAAATGTATCCTCCTTAAAATGAGTGTTTGGATTTTGTATATATACTTGCATGTGTTGTTATTTATGATTGATGCAGTGGTATACAAAATTACTGTATATATTGTTTCTTTGAATTCTTGTTTCGTGTTTCTTTCGCGATGATATAAATACGTTCACATTCCTCGTCCGCCGGCTCATGTGTAAATGCATCATAGGCCGCAAGCAGGGTAAGACCGGAATCAGCTACCATCTGTTTCATCTGCTTTAGTGTGTACCCTTTTTGTACATGCAATTCCTCATATTTGCGGAACAGGTTATCATCGGCATCGGAATCCGAAGGTTCCTTTACGAACAGGCTTAAAGCGAGTTCATTAATTGCTTCCTCTTCATCATAATAATTATCCCAGATAAAGCTGATATCATCCCGATCCTCGGCAATTGTCGCTTCGGCTACGACATCCCGGTAATAATGCTCCGTATGGAAGTCGAAGATGAAAAGTCCGTCCGGATCAAGGTAGTTATTGACGAGCGAGAATACATGCGTAAGCTCTTCCGGTTCGGTAATATAATTGACGCTGTCGCAGAGACTTACGATGGCTGCAACGGTTCCGTATAACTCAAACTCGCGCATGTCCTGACACAGGTAGAGCGATGAAGAATGATTTTGTTCCCGCTTTTCGTTTGCAATATCCAGCATGGCAGGGGAGTTGTCGATACCGATCATGTCGTATCCGAAATCTGCCATACGCTCGGTTATATTTCCGGTTCCACAGCCAAGCTCTGCCAGAATGCCGCTTGCAATATCATATTCCACAAGCAGGCCGTGCAGATAGTCTGCCCATGCGTCATAGGGAATGTTGTCCATGAGCGCATCGTAGACAGCAGCAAAATTTGAATATGCTTCAGCCATAGGGTACCTCCTTATTTTTCGTAAACACTGACATTAAATTATAAAATAAAAGATAGTGAAAAACAAGGAAAAATCATATATAATAAAATGCGCGATTGATAGCGCGTATGCGAGATTTGGAGGATTACAATGAAAGATCAGATACAGACAATAAAATTAAAGAAGGAGAAGCGTGCATTTTCATATTGGCGCATCCCGTTTTTTGCGGGCGCGGGCATCTATCTGGAAGTGTTGTTTCATCTGGCGATTTACCATAAACTCGAAAGCACGAGCATCTATCCGATTTTGTTCGGTGCCACGTTGGGGCTTTTCTTAGCGGCACTCACTGTATGGCTGCCGCGCATCGGAAATGAGATCATCGCGTATGTCGGTCTTACGGCATTCTGCGTGTATGATATCGTGCAGCTCATCTATTTCCGGATATTTGGGACATTCTTAAGTCTGGTGTCTGTCGGCGGGGCCGGGAACGCGATGGATTTCAAGGTCGTGATGTTTGAGAAGATCCGTCAGAATGTTGGTTGGATTTTGCTGTTTTTACTTCCGGTGATCGCGCTTGTGTTGCTGCGTATATTTCTGTTAAAATTTGACAAACCGAAGATGAAAATAAGGCTTATAAGTGTGGCAAGTGCGGTTTGTCTGTGCGCCATTTCCATCCTTCTGCTGAATGTGCAGGGACGCGCGATGTATTCGCCGTATCAGTTGTTCCACAACCAGTATGTGCTGGAGCTTTCGATGAACAAGCTCGGCGTATGTGTGACGACCGTGCGGGATGCGCAGACGATGCTCACCGGGGGAAAGAAAAATGTGACATTCACTTTGGATGATACAGATATGCAGCCAGATGATGTGACGGCAACCGAAAGTGATGCAATGGAAGCTACGGCAACCGATACGGATGCAGCACCTGCGTATGTGGAACAGGTTGATCCGGCAGTTGATTTTAAGAAGCTGTATCAGGCAGCCGAGGATGAGCAGTTGAAGAATCTGTCCGCTTATTGCGCGCAGCAGACACCGACCATGCAGAACGAATATACGGGTATGTTCGAAGGGTATAATGTTGTCTGCATTACCGCGGAGAGCCTGTGCAAATACGGTATCTACGAGAACTGCACACCGACGCTTTATAAGATCATGAATGACGGCTTTGTATTTGAAAATTACTATAATCCGATCTGGTATCACAGTACGATTGACGGAGAATTTGTAGACTGTCTGGGACAGTATCCGTGTTCCTCAGAGTGGAGCTTTTATAAGTCAGCAGATACATATCAGCCGTATGCACTTGGCAATGCATTGAATGAGAAAGGCTACACAAGCAAAGCATACCACGACTTTGACTTCTATTATTATAACCGGAGTGAGACACATGCGAATATGGGATATGATTTCAAGGCAATCGATTATGGTCTGGATATCCCAAGCTATGTGACATATTCCGATTATGATACGATCGAGGCAGTATACAAGGAGTTTATTAACGAAGAACCGTTTCTGATGTATTTTATGACATTCAGTGGGCATCTTCCATATAATTACGATTACAATGCCATGTGCCTGAAGAACCGTGAGGAAGCAGAAAAATGCACAGAAGGAATGGACTTGCCGGAAGACGCGGTGGCGTATATTGCTGCACAGATGGAGCTCGATAAAGCATTAGAGGATCTGATCGACAAGCTGGATGAAGCCGGAAAGCTGGAGAAGACCGTGTTCATCGTGACACCGGACCATTATCCATATGGACTGACAGACAGCGGCTACGATGCGCTTGCAGGCAAGAATGTATCCGATGATGCATTTGAAAAACATCATTCCTGCCTTGGCATCTGGTCTGCATCTATGGAAGAACCGGTTCCTGTCAAGAAGCTCTGCGCAAGCGTAGATGTCCTTCCGACTGTCTTGAATTTACTTGGCGTGACATACGATTCACGCATACTCGCAGGACATGATATCTTATCCGATTCGGAAGAACTCGTCATCTTCGCTGACCATAGTTTCAAGACAGACAAGATCGGCTACAATACGAAAACCGGAGAAGTGACTTACTATGTGGACGAAAAAACAGTTTCACAATCCTACATCGACGATAAAATCAAGGAAGTCGAAACAAAACTTTATATGTCCGATGAAATCATCAATACCGATTTCTACGGCTATGTGTACGGCAGGAAATCAACAAACACCACAACAAGCACCACCACATCAACCGAACAACCAAACAAAGAATAACCCCGAAAATCATACGAAAAGGTACAAAAAGATACGATTTAGCGGAATTTTGTTGTGAAAAGCAACGAAGTATGATAAAGTAAATTGGATTATGTAATTTATCTTGCTATTGCAAAATGCGTATGAAATATAATATGTATGTATTGCAATTACAATTCATGAACTATGTATATGTTTGGAACTTAGAAGCACTTAATGTTCTGTCAAAAAATTAGAAATGATTGAACACGATGTTCAATCAAGTCGCCACTGAGCCATGGATGGCGAATTGGCGACGGTTTCGTCCGGGTAAGATACATATATCAGAACATTTAGTGCTTCTTAGTTTCAATACATCGCATAGGAATGAATTCTAATTGCAATACATACACAGTGGAATTACATGCATTTTGCAGCAACAAGATAGAATAAGGAGGAAAACAAAATGACGAGAATCGGAATTTACGGATACGGAAATCTCGGCCGCGGCGTAGAAGCAGCCATCAACCAGAACGATGATATGGAATTAGTTGCCGTATTTACAAGAAGAAATCCTGATGAATTGGTTATTAAGAACCAGACAGCCAAGGTGTGCAACGTAAAGGACATGGCAGACTGGAAAGATAAAATCGATGTTATGATTCTGTGCGGCGGAAGCGCAACCGATCTTCCGGAGCAGACACCGGAATGTGCAAAATATTTCAACGTGATCGACAGCTTTGATACACATGCAAGAATCCCGGAGCATTTTGCGAATGTGGACGCAAGTGCAAAAGCAAGCGGACATATCGGAATTATCTCCGTTGGCTGGGATCCGGGCATGTTCTCACTCAACCGTCTGTACGGAAATGCATTGCTTCCGGAGGGAAATGATTATACATTCTGGGGCAAGGGTGTCAGTCAGGGACATTCCGATGCCATCCGTCGTATCGCAGGTGTCAAGGATGCCAAGCAGTATACGATTCCCGTAGAATCCGCACTTGAGGCAGTTCGTAACGGCGAGAATCCGGCGCTTACAACAAGACAGAAGCATACAAGAGAGTGCTTCGTAGTGCTTGAAGAGGGCGCAGATGCGGCAAAAGTTGAGGAAGAAATCAAGACAATGCCGAACTATTTCGCAGATTACGATACAACGGTTCACTTCATTTCGGAAGAAGAGCTGAAGGCAAACCACAGCGGAATTCCACATGGTGGATTTGTACTCCGCAGCGGTGTGACCGGCTGGAACAAGGAGAACAAGCATATCATCGAGTACAGCCTGAAGCTTGATTCAAACCCTGAGTTTACATCCAGCGTACTGATTGCTTATGCAAGAGCGGCTCACAGACTTGCAAATGAGGGAGCAAGCGGTTGCAAGACCGTATTTGATATTGCACCGGCTTACCTTGTGAATAAAACAGGGGAAGAGCTTCGTGCATCCATGCTGTAAGATGCACCAGATACCATGTCGCCGACTGAATATGGGCGGCAGACAATAAGAAAGAAAACGAGGAGAGAAGAGAGAAGATGGAAGAAATCGCAAATTACGTGCCACAGATGTACGCAACATTCTGGGCATTAATCCCGCCGGTCGTGGCAATCGTGCTGGCACTCATTACAAAGGAGGTTTACAGTTCACTCTTTTTAGGAATTGTGATCGGTGGACTGTTCTGGTCCAACTTCAGATTTGAAGCAACCGTAAACCATGTATTCAAAGACGGAATCGTCCGCGTGCTGACCAATTCATATAACATGGGTATTCTGGTATTTCTTGTAATACTCGGTGTTATGGTCTGTATGATGAACAAAGCCGGTGGTTCGGCAGCGTTCGGACGATGGGCAAGCGCCCATATCAAGACGCGGATTGGCGCACAGTTAGCGTCAGTTGCGCTCGGTGTTTTGATCTTTATTGATGATTATTTTAACTGTCTGACAGTTGGAAGCGTGATGCGTCCTGTGACAGACAAGCATCAGGTATCGCGTGCGAAGCTTTCGTATATCATTGATGCGACAGCAGCTCCGGTCTGTATCATTGCTCCGATTTCATCATGGGCAGCAGCAGTAGCCGGATTCGTAGAGGGAGAGGACGGATTCTCCATCTTTATCCGTGCAATTCCGTATAACTATTATGCGCTTTTCACGATTATATTTATGATTGTTTTGATCGTTAGAAAGATTGATTATGGTCCGATGCGGACGCATGAGAAGAACGCTTTGAAGGGCGATATCTACACGACACCGGACCGTCCATATGCAAACGCGGAAAATGAAGTCGTTGAGACAAAGGGGAAAGTGATTGACCTTGTATTCCCAATGATCGTTCTGATTACAGCCTGTGTCATCGGCATGATTTACAGTGGTGGATTTTTCTCAGGCGTTGGATTTGTAGAAGCATTTTCGGGCAGTGATGCATCGGTTGGATTGATGTATGGCAGCTTCTTTGCACTTGTGATTACGATTATCTATTATATGTTCCGCCGCGTATTGAAATTCAGCGAATCCATGTCTTGTATTCCGGAAGGATTTAAAGCGATGGTTCCTGCAATTTTAATTCTGACATTTGCCTGGACATTGAAGGCGATGACAGACAGCCTTGGCGCAAAAGAATTTGTGGCAGAGCTCGTGAAGAGTACGCCGGATGCGTTGCTTAGTTTCCTGCCGGCACTTGTATTTATCATTGCATGCTTCCTTGCGTTTGCAACCGGAACCTCATGGGGAACCTTCGGTATGCTGATTCCGATCGTTGTAAATGCATTCGAGGGAACAAACGCAACGATGATGATCATTTCCATCTCTGCATGTATGGCAGGTGCCGTATGTGGAGACCATTGTTCCCCGATTTCGGATACGACAATTATGGCATCCGCAGGTGCACAGTGTAATCACATCAATCATGTAAGCACACAGCTTCCATATGCGATTACAGTCGCACTTGTATCGTTCGTCACTTACATTATTGCCGGATTCTTTGGTAATAGCAAGGGACTTCCGGGAGTAATGAAGAGTCCTGTGATTCCGCTGGTAATCGGCCTGATTTTACTGTATGTTGTGTTGCAGGTGATCAAGACAGTTGAGAAAAAGAAAGATCCAATTGATGCAGAATAAGAGGCTTGAAATGAAAAAGACAAAAGGAAGTATTATGTTGCTGTTTGCCGCGTTTTTCTGGGGAACGACGTTCGTAGCACAGACAACAGCATCTGATCAGATTGGAACATTTACATTTAACGGAAGCCGCTCCATAGTTGGAGCGGCATTTCTTGCGCTATTGATTCTTGCTCGCACGGGAATGAAGAAGCAGAAAGCAAAGGTAAGTGGAGAACCGGTCGAAAAAGAAAGTATAAAACGGACCGTGATCGGTGGTATCCTCTGTGGCTGTGTGTTGTTTTTCGCAACGAATCTGCAACAGAGTGGTATCGCGGCATATCCGGAAGGCGTGGCCAGCTCCGGCAGATCGGGGTTTCTCACCGCAACGTATGTGGTTATGGTTGCAATCGTATCCGGATTACTCGGGAAGAAATTACATAAGATTGTTTATGTGGCAGTTTTTGTCTGCCTTGGTGGTATGTACATGCTGTGCATGTCAGGCGGTATCGACAATCTGTATTTTGGAGATCTGCTTGGGCTTCTGTGCGCAGTCTGCTTCACCGGACATATCCTGGCGGTCGATCATTTTAACGATTGTGACAGCGTGAAGATCTCGTGCATCCAGTTTATTACGAACGGTGTGTTATCTCTGATCTGTATGGCAATCTTTGAACAACCGGCATGGAGTGATCTTGCCGCCGCGTGGTTCCCAATCCTATATGCGGGTATCTTCTCGAGCGGTATCGCGTATACGCTTCAGATCGCAGGACAGAAATATGCAGATCCGGCAGTTGCATCCATCGTGATGAGCCTGGAATCTGTATTTGCAGTGATCGGTGGATTCGTCGTATTGCATGAGGTGTTAGCACCGCGGGAAATCGTTGGCTGCGTGCTTGTGTTCACCGCAGTGATCTTGGCACAGGTGCCGCAGATGCGAAAGTAGAGGCTATTATTTGATTGTGCTTGCATTTTTATAATAATCTTGTATATTATCTGTATTGAATGAGGTGTATGTTTCCGGACTGCACTGGGGGAGTCACTCTGTGGCTCTCTTTTTTGTTATCAAATAAAAGTGAATAGTCACGCAGTTTCGTGATAATCGGAATCGCAATTGCTTCGAACAACAAAAATCTACTTTAATTCGATATGAACAAATTGCAAATGAACTATTTTGGTGTAAAATGTAATTAGCAAGTAGCGGAGGATAAGTATGAGAGACTATAGTTTTGGAAATTTTATCAGTACACTACGACAGAGAAAAGGCCTGTCTCAATATCAGTTGGGTGTACTTGTCGGCGTTTCAGATAAAGCGGTGTCAAAATGGGAAAATGGAGAATCAGAACCGTCAATTGATAAGTTAATCAAGTTATCGAAATATTTTGGAGTTAATATTGATGAATCAATGTCATTTAGATAAGGTTTTTTATGATGAAAACAGTATATCATATGCGT
>OLOQ01001335.1_pt1 | contig 24165 bp, 19 predicted proteins | sample 1673101 | NCBI WGS metagenome assembly OLOQ01 (sample SAMEA3136754, study PRJEB25190) | human gut metagenome | biome: human gut; feature: human-associated habitat; material: faeces | place: Austria | collected 2013 | reverse complement strand
GGGCGGCGCTTCTTGTTTGTTCAGATTTATTCCAAGCCTAACCGGAACCGTTCAATCATCTCCGCCGTCAGGCTCACGTCGTTCTCCCGGCTGGGGATCTCGTCACGGTGCAGCCACACGCCCTCGCACAGCTCGTTGTGGTCGAGGGTGATGGCCGGGTCGCCGTCCAGCTCGCAGTAAAAGCCGGTCAGCAGCGTGTCGGTAAAGGCCCAGGGCTGGTTCTTATAGTACCGCAGATTCTTCACCTTCACGCCCACCTCCTCCGTCACCTCCCGGTGAACGGTGTCCTCCAGCGTCTCGCCGATCTCCACAAATCCGGCGATGAGGGCGTAGCCCCGGAAGGGACGGTTGGCGTAGCGAGTCAGCAGCAGCTGATCCCCATGAGTGACGGCCACGATGACGGCGGGGCAGATCTTGGGATACTCGATCTGGCCGCATTCCGGACAGACCATGGCCCGCTCTACGTCGCTGGGCTTCGTCTTGTGGCCGCAGCGTCCGCAGTACTGCCGCGCGCCGTACCACCGGTGCAGCTGCACGGCGGTAATGGCGGCGAAGGCCACCTCCATGGGCCGCACGGCGCGGATACCACCCACGTCCACATACTCCGTGCCCTCCGGCGCGCTGTCCGGTGTGCGGGCCAGATAGCAGTCCACGCCGTCCAGCGAGAACACATGCAGCGCGTCCGCCGTGGGGACGCCGTCGCCAAACCGGGGCAGCGCCCACTCCTCGCCACGGCGCCGCAGCAACACCTTGCCCTTGCGGACGCACAGGGCGATATCGTTGGCGTCGGGCTTGCCGATCACATACGTCCGGTCGAACCGGTGTGGCGCAATATCCTGTATCATAAAACGATCCCTCTTTCGTGTTTTTTTCTTTGATGGTATCATACCCCACTGCAAAAAGCAACCTTGCGGCGCGGCGGACGCTGTGCTATACTGAGGGCACTGTCAGGAAAGGGGGGACACACCATGACGAAACAGGAGCTGCTGCAAAAGGCGGACAGTCTGCCGCTTTCCCCCGGCGTATATATCATGATGGACAAGACCGGACTGGTCATTTACGTGGGCAAGGCCAAGAAGCTGAAAAACCGCGTCAGCCAGTACTTCCAGTCCGGCAGCGGCCACAACGAAAAGACACGGATGATGGTGTCACAGGTGGATCACTTTGATACCATCGTGGTGCGCACGGAGTTCGAGGCGCTGATTCTGGAGAACTCCCTCATCAAGCGGCACCAGCCCCGGTACAACATTCTGCTGAAGGACGACAAGGGCTATCCCTTTGTGCGGCTCAATGAGAAAGCGCCCTATCCCCGGTTCACGCTGGTGAACAAGCCGGAGGAGGACGGAGCCCGGTATTTCGGCCCCTTTGGCGGGCGGCATGAGACGCGGGCGGCCTTGCAGGCAGTATGCGCCGCGCTGAAGCTGCCCACCTGCAACCGCCAGTTCCCCCGGGACATCGGCAAGGAGCGGCCGTGCCTGAATCACCACATCGGGAAATGCGACGGCTTCTGCTCTCCCGACGGTCCCGGTCAGGCGGAGTATCACTCCCGGATGACCCAGGCGGCGGAGCTGCTGGGCGGCAAGCTGCGGCAGGTGACGGCGAACCTCCGGCAGGAGATGGAGACGGCGGCAGAAGCGCTGGAATTTGAAAAGGCAGCCGCCCTCCGTGACCGGATGCAGGCCCTGCAGGTGCTGGGCAAGCAGCAGCAGGTCATCGCCGGGGTGTGCGCCGATACGGACGTGTGGGGCGTATACATCGGGCCGGTACGGTGCGGCGCGGCGGTGCTACACATTGAAAACGGCGACCTGCTGGGCCGCCAGATCGAAATTTTTCCCACCGCCGCCGATCAGGCGGAGAGCGAGGTGCTGTCCGCCGTGCTGAGCCAGTACTATCTGGACAAGGCGGTGCTGCCGCGGGAGATATTGCTGCCGTGCCTGTTTGACGGCAGCGAGACCTTTGCCGCCCTGCTGACGGGGCAGGCGGGCCATAAGGTGACCGTCAAAGCGCCCCAGCGGGGCGAGCGCTCCCAGTTGGTGGACATGGCGGCGCAGAACGCCAAGGAGGAGGTAGAGCGCATCACCACCGAGTCGGAGCGGCTGTCTAGGACATTGACAGATTTGCAGACACTGGCACGGCTGCCCCAAACGCCCCGGCGGATGGAGAGCTATGATATCTCCAATCTGGGCAGTGACGACATGGTGGCCTCCATGGTGGTGTTCGTGGACGGCAAGCCCCTGAAGCGGGACTACCGCAAGTTCGCCATCAAGACGCTGACTGGCCCCGACGACTACGCCGCCATGCAGGAGGTGCTGGAGCGGCGGTTCGCCCATCGGGACGATGAAAAATTCCCGCCCTTGCCCGACCTGCTGCTGATCGACGGCGGCTTGGGTCACGTTCACGCGGCGCTGGCGGCGGAACGGGCGGCGGGGGTAGCCATCCCCATTCTGGGCATGGTGAAGGACGACCGCCACCGGACGAGGGCGCTTGTCACGGTGGAGGGCGCGGAGCTGGGCATCCAGCAGTCGCCCCATATCTTCACCATGATCGGCCGCATTCAGGAGGAGGTGCACCGGTTCGCCATCACCTTCCAGCGGCAGAAGCACAAAAAGCGCACCTATCGGGGCAAGCTGGACGGCATTCCCGGCGTGGGCGAAGCGAGAAAGCAGGCACTCCTCAAGCGCTTCGGCACGGTAAAGGCCATCGAGGGCGCGTCGCTGGACGATCTGCGGAAGGCGCTGCCCGCTCCTGCGGCGCAGGCGGTATACGAGCATCTGCATCCGGAGACGGAGAAAGAGGACTGATAGAAAGTTAGTCCTCTTTTTTCGTCATTTTTCTTTCCTGCTTTCTTGTGTTGCGGTTTGGGATGTGGTATAATATCTTGATTAAAAATCGCCTTGCGGCATTCGCCGGGCGAAGGAGGTACTTTTGGAACGGAAAAACGTTGTCCTGTCTGACGGCGACATGGCCCGCCAGCGGGAATTTACTGAAAAAATAAAGGATCTGCACATCCAGCGGGGCAAGGCCGTCCACGCGCTGGTGGACACCTTCGGCTGCCAGCAGAACGTGGCCGACAGCCAGCACATTATGGGCATGCTGGAGGCCATGGGCTGCGACTTCGTCACCGAGCCTGCCGAGGCCGATATCATCGTACTGAACACCTGCGCCATCCGCGACCACGCGGAAAAGCGGGTCTACGGCAATCTGGGCGCCCTGACCCACACGAAAAAGGCCAACCCGGAGCAGATCATCTGCCTGTGCGGCTGCATGGCCCAACGGCCAGAGGTGGCGGAAAAGGTGCGCCAGTCCTATCGCCATGTGGATCTGGTATTCGGGCCGCAGGCACTGTGGAAGTTCCCGGAGCTTTTGTATCAGGTGTATACCCGTCGGGGCCGGGTGTTCTCGGTGGAGAATGAGCATGGCTCCATTGCCGAGGGCATGCCGGTGGTGCGGGAGGGTCGCACCCGCGCGTGGGTGTCCATCATGTACGGCTGCAACAACTTCTGCTCCTACTGCATCGTGCCCTATGTCCGGGGCCGTGAGCGCAGCCGCGATCCGGAGCAGATCATTGCCGAGGTGCGCCAGCTTGCCGCCGAGGGCTATAAGGAGATCACCCTACTGGGTCAGAACGTCAACTCCTACGGCAAGGACCTGGGCACCGGCTACGACTTTGCCGATTTGCTGACAGCGCTGGATGAAATTCCCGGCGATTACCTGATCCGCTTCATGTCCTCCCAGCCCAAGGACGCCAGCTTCAAGCTGTTCGACACCATGGCACGGTGTTCCCACGTGGCAAAGCAGCTGCATCTTCCCGTGCAGTCCGGCAGCGACCGGGTGCTGCGGGCTATGAACCGCCCCTATGACAAGGCGAGGTATCTGGAGCTTATCGCCTATGCCCGCAAGGTCATGCCGGAGCTGGTGCTGACCAGCGACGTGATCATCGGCTTCCCCGGCGAGACGGAGGCAGAAGCTATGGAGACGGTGGCGCTGGTGGAGCAGGTGCGGTTCGACGCGCTGTTTACGTTTATCTTCTCTCCCCGGCCCGGTACGCCTGCCGCCAAGCTGGACGACCCCGTTCCCCGCGCTGAAAAGCAGGTGTGGTTCGACCGGCTGTGCGACGCCCAGAATAAAATTTCGGAGGAAATTCACGCCCAGTATGTGGGCCGCACCCTCCGCTGCTTGATCGACGGCCAGAGCGACGACAGCCGCTGGCCGCTGACGGCCCGCACCGCCGGAGGACGGCTGGTGCATCTGGTGGGCGACGCGTCCGCCATCGGCAATTATCATGATGTAAAAATCACCGACAGCAACACCTGGGCGCTGTTCGGCGAGATGGTATAAAGTTTTCTCTGTCATTCCGAGACCAGTCCTCAGACTGGCCGTGGGAATCCGTTCTCTTAACAATGCGGTGGAAATTCAGATGGATGCTACGGCGGCATAGCCGCCGAGATCGGAGGCTGAAAACATGCCACCGGCATGTTTTCTTAACGCCCCGACGGATTGCCGCGTCGGCCTTGCGGCCTCCTCGCAATGACAGGAGTGCGATACGCAATTTTGAAAGGAGTCCCCTATGGCAGAACTGACCCCCATGATGCAGCAATATCTGCAAATAAAGGAACAGAATCAGGACGCCATCCTGTTCTTCCGGCTGGGCGACTTCTATGAGATGTTCGGCGCCGACGCCAAAACGGCGTCCCGTGAGCTTGACCTGACCCTGACCACCCGCGACAAGAGCAAGGACAAGCCTGCCGAGGAGCGGATGCCCATGTGCGGCGTTCCCTATCACTCTGCGGACTCCTACATTGCCCGGCTGATCGCCAAGGGCTACAAAGTGGCCATCTGCGAGCAGACGGAGGATCCCGCCCAGGCCAAGGGGCTGGTGAAGCGGGATATCATCCGTGTCGTCACCCCCGGTACGGTGATCGACAGCGCCTGTCTGGAGGAGGGGCGCTCCAATTTCTGCGCCGGTATCTATCTGGACGAGGACTACGCCGCTCTGTGCGCCTGCGACATCACCACCGGCAAGGCCCACGCCACCGCCTTTTCCGGCCCGGAACGGGTGAAGCAGCTTATCAACGAGCTGGCCCGCTTTTCCCCCGCCGAGGCGGTGGTGAACGAAGCCGCCTTCTTTGACGAGACGCTTCATACCTTTTTGCAGGATAAGCTGAACTGCCATCTGGAAAAGCTGCCGGCGGGCCGCTTCCAGATGGAGGCGGCGGAAAAGCTGATCCGCCGCCAGTTCGGCGACGACGCGCTGCACCGTCTGCCCCGGGACAACCCGGCGGTATTTCTGGCGCTGGGCGCGCTGCTGAGCTACCTGCACGAGACGCAGAAAACCGACCTGTCCCACGTGGACGATCTGGAATACTACCGCCGGGGCCAGTTCATGGAGCTGGACCTGACCGCCCGCCGCAATCTGGAGCTGACGGAGACGCTGCGCAGCAAGGAGAAGAAGGGCAGTCTCCTGTGGGTGCTGGACAAGACGAAAACCGCCATGGGCGGGCGCTTGATGCGCGCGTGGCTGGAGCGTCCGCTGCTGTCCGTCACGGAGATCGACCGCCGCAGCGCCGCCGTGGCGGCGCTGGTGGAGCACACCGTGGAGCGGGAGGAATTGATTCTGGCCTTGCAGGGCATCTCCGACATGGAGCGCTTGGTGGGCCGCATCGTATACGGCACGGCAGGCGGCCGTGATCTGGCGTCCCTGCGCGCCGCCATGGAGAAGCTGCCGCTGGTAAAGGCCCAGCTGTCCTGCTTTGAAAAGGGCCGCCTGCATCAGCTGGACGAGGCGCTGGACGACCTCAACGACCTTGCCGCCCTCATTGGGCAGACGCTGGTGGATGAGCCGCCTTTCTCCGTTCGGGAGGGCGAGCTGATCCGGGACGGCTTCGACAGCGAGGTGGATCGCCTGCGCACCATCCTCCACGGCGGCAAGGGTATCGTCGTCAGCATGGAGGCCGCCGAAAAGGAAAAGACCGGCATCCGCACCCTGAAGATCGGCTATAACAAGGTGTTCGGGTACTATATCGAGGTGTCCAACTCCTTCAAGGATCAGGTGCCGGACACCTACATCCGCAAGCAGACGCTGGTGAACGGCGAACGCTATATCACGCAGGAACTGAAGGATCTGGAGCATGATATTCTCTCCGCCGAGGATCGGGTAAAGGCACTGGAATACCAGCTGTTTACCGACCTGCGGCTCCACGTGGCGGAGCAGGCCGCGCGGGTGCAGCGTGCCGCCGCCATCGTGGCGGAGCTGGACGCCCTGTGCTCACTGGCCGCTGTGGCGGTGAAGAACAATTACTGCTGCCCTGTGGTGGACGAGTCCGGCGTCATCGAAATTCACGATGGCCGCCACCCCGTGGTGGAGCAGATGCGGCGGGACAGCATGTTTGTCCCCAACGATACGTACATGGGCGAAAAGGATGACCGGGTGGCCATCATCACCGGCCCCAACATGGCCGGTAAATCCACCTACATGCGTCAGGTGGCGCTGATCGTGCTGATGGCGCAGATCGGCTCCTTTGTTCCCGCCCGGGCCGCCCGCATCGGCGTGGTGGATCGCATTTTCACCCGCATCGGCGCCAGCGACGACCTGTCCGCCGGACAGTCCACCTTCATGGTGGAGATGACGGAGGTCAGCGATATTTTGAAGGCCGCCACTGCGGACAGTCTGCTGATTCTGGACGAGATCGGCCGGGGCACCTCTACCTTTGACGGCATGTCCATTGCCCGGGCGGTGCTGGAGTACTGCGCCGACCCGAAAAAGCTGGGGGCCAAGACCCTGTTCGCCACCCACTATCACGAGCTGACAGCGCTGGAGGGTGAGCTGCCCGGCGTCCGCAACTATAACATCGCCGTCCGCACACGGGGCGAGGATATCATCTTCCTGCGGAAGATCATCTCCGGCGGCGCCGACCGCAGCTACGGTATCGAGGTCGCCAAGCTGGCGGGCCTGCCCAAGCAGGTGCTGACCCGTGCCCGGCATATTTTGCAGGAGCTGGAGGACGAGGCGGGCAAGCCCCACGCCGCCCCTGTGGAGACGGATCAGGTGTCATTGGAGGCTCTCAGCGAGAGCGCGGTCATCGACCAGCTCCGCCGTGCGCAGGTGGACACCCTCAGCCCGCTGGAAGCGCTGAATCTTTTATATGAATTGAAAAGCAAGCTGTCCTGACGCTGCGGCGGCATGAGGTCATGCCGCCCTACGGAAATGCTATTGACACCCGTGCGTAGGGGGGTGACCACACCCCGCCGCAAGGCAACTGCACATGATCGCGTAAGGGCGACCCTTGTGGTCGCCTGCTGGGTCACGCACCGTACTATCAGAAATACGCCGTTCAGCACCTCCCTCTGACGAGGGAGGTGGCATGACCGAAGGTCATGACGGAGAGACCTGACATGCACCATGCCATTGTTGTTTCGTCGTCTCTCCCCCAGTCAGCTTCGCTGACAGCCCCCTCGTCAGAGGGGGCCGAGGAGACGGCTTCTCACATAGCGAGGACGTCGGCCCCCTACACACGATTTCCAACACCCGTTTCTACCCATCAACACCCAACAAGGAGGAACCATGCCGCAGATCCAATGCCTGCCGCCCCATGTGGCGGATCTTATCGCCGCCGGCGAGGTGGTGGAGCGTCCCGCCAGCGTCATTAAAGAGCTGCTGGAGAACGCCATCGACGCGGGAGCCTCCGCCATCGTGGCGGAGATCGAGCACGGCGGCCTGACCTACATCCGCATCACCGACAACGGCTGCGGCATTCCGGCGGAGCAGCTGCCCACCGCCTTTCTGCGCCATGCCACCAGCAAGCTCCGTGCCGCCGCCGATCTGGCAGCCATCGGCACGCTGGGCTTCCGGGGCGAGGCGCTGGCCGCCATCGCCGCCGTCAGCCGTGTGGATATCTTTTCCCGCGCCGCCGGTACGGAGATGGGCGCGGCGCTCCATCTGGAGGGCGGCAAGCCCGGCCAGACGGAGCCTACCGGCTGCCCGGAGGGCACCACCATCTGCGTCCGGGATCTCTTCTACAACACCCCCGCCCGGATGAAGTTCATGAAGAAGGACAGCGCCGAGGGTGCGGCGGTGTCCGGCGTGGTGCAGCATCTGGCCCTGAGCCATCCCGACGTGTCCTTCAAGCTGCTGCGGGACGGGCAGGAGGTGCTGCATACCCCCGGTGACGGCCAGCTGCTGTCCGCCATTTACGCCGCCATGGGGCGAGATTTCGCCCTTGGCCTGCTGCCCATTTCCGGCAGCGGCGGCGACGTGAAGGTGGAGGGCTTTGTCACCAAGCCTCTCAACGGTCACGGCAGCCGTGGCAAGCAGGTGTTTTTCGTCAACGGCCGGTTCGTCAAGTCCCAACTGCTGACGGCGGCGCTGGAGGAGGCCTATAAGAACCAACTGCTCAAGGGCCGGTTCCCCGGCTGCGTCCTGCACGTGACGCTGCCCGCGGATCGGGTGGACGTGAACGTCCACCCCGCCAAGACGGTGGTGAAGTTCGTGTCGGATAAAGCTGTGTTTGACGCGGTATATTACACCATTCTGGACGCATTAAACGCAGAAAAGGCCCCCAAAAAGCCCAATAATGCACCGGAATTTTTTCGGAAAATGACGGCGCAGGAGTTTAAGGAGAAGGCTGCCGCCCCGGCGGAGGAGAAAAAGCCGCTGGGCAGCTTCCTGCCCAAAAGCGCCGCCCCGGCCACGAAAAACGTCATCCGGGACAGCGTGCCCGCCATGGCCCAGCGGCCCCACAGCGCCGAGACGGTCTACGTCCGGGATGTGGCGGAGCCGGAGAAGTCCATCGTAACATCCTCGCCCCTGACGGGCCACACCTATGAGATCACACCACCTGTAAAGGCAGAGGCATTGACAGAAAAACCCGTCGAACCGGAGACAGTCGCAGTACCGGAAGCACCGGCGCAGGAGACCATCATCATGCCGCAGGAGCCGGAGCAGCAGACCATGGAGCCGGTGAAGGAAGCGCCGTGGCGCATGGTGGGCGAGGTGCTGAAAACCTACATCATCTGCGAGGACGAGCACGAAACCGTGTGGCTCATCGACAAGCACGCCGCCCACGAGCGGCTGCGGTTCGACGTGCTGAAGGCCAACCGCCAGCCCCTGATGGCCCAGCCGCTGCTGACGCCGGAAACGGTGGAGCTGGAGCCGGAGAGCTATGCCGCCGTGCTGGACAACCTGCCGCTGCTGCAGGAGTTCGGCTTCGTCTGCGAGGACTTCGGCGGCGGCACGGTGCTGATCCGGGAGGTTCCGGCGGACATTCTGGCGGCGGACGCCGCCGTCACGCTGGAGGAGCTGGCCCAAAAGCTGGCGCTGGGCCGCGCCGATCCCAACGGCGCACGGGACGAGCTGCTGCACACCATGGCCTGTAAGAGCGCCATCAAGGCCGGTATGACCACCGACGCCACAGAGCTGGCGGCGCTGGTGGAAAAGGTGCAGTCGGGGGAGATCCTGTACTGTCCCCACGGCAGACCGGTGAAGTATCAATTGAGCAAATACGACATCGAGAAGATGTTCAAACGAGCGTAATTGGGGAGTGACGCCAATGGCCACAGTGCTGTGCGTGGTGGGCCCTACCGCCACGGGAAAAACGAAAATGGGCGTGGCGCTGGCCAAGCGCTTTAACGGCGAGGTGGTCAGCGTGGACTCCATGCAGATCTACCGGGGCATGGCGGTGGGGACCGCCGCACCGACGGCCGAGGAAATGGAGGGCATCCCCCACCACATGGTAGCCGTGGCCGACCCGGCGGAGAGTTGGTCGGCGGCACGGTATGTGCAGGCGGCGGATCTGTGCGTGCAGGATATCCTGCGGCGGGGCAAGCTGCCGGTGCTGGTGGGCGGCACGGGGCTGTATCTGGACGCTTTGATCCGGGGCACGGACTTTGCCGCCGGGTCGCAGGGCACGGAGATACGGCAGGAATTGCAGCGCCGCGCCCGGAACGAGGGCATTGAAACGCTGCTGGAGGAGCTGCGCCGTATCGACCCCATTGCGGCGGAGAAGCTCCACCTGCGGGATGAAAAGCGCATCATCCGTGCGCTGGAGGTGTGGCAGGAGACCGGCCGGACCATCACCGAGCATGACGCTCTGGAGCGGCAGCAGCCGCCCAAATACGACGCCCTGTATATCGGGCTGGATTTCATCGACCGGCAGGATCTCCGCGACCGCATTGACCACCGGGTGGATATCATGGTGGAGCAGGGGCTGCTGGCGGAGGTGAAGGCTCTGCTGGACAGCGGCCTGCCCCGTGCCGCCACGGCCTTGCAGGCCATCGGCTACAAGCAGTTTCTGGCGGTAGCCGAGGGTACGGCCACCACGGAGGAAGCCATCGCCGAGGTGAAGCTTCGCTCCCGGCAGTACGCCAAGCGGCAGCTGACATGGCTGCGGCGGAATCCGGATATTTTCTGGGTGCGCTGGCAGCGGCAACCAAATTTCCCGGAGGGATTGCAAAAAGCGACAGAATATCTCCATAGCCGTGGTTTATGCTGAATCACGGCGGAGGTTGTCCTATAGAGATAGCGTCCGTACAAAAAAGATACATAGGAGGACGCTATGCAAAAGACAAATAATCTTCAGGAAGTATTTTTGGCCCAGGCCCGGAAGCAGAAGATCCCCGTCACCATGTTTCTGGTGAACGGCTTTCAGCTGCGGGGAACCATCACCGGGTTTGACTGCTTTGTGGTCATTCTGGACAGCGAGGGCCGCCAGCAGGTGATCTATAAGCACGCCATCTCCACCATCGCCCCGGCGAGAGCGGTGAGCTTTCAGGAGACGGAGGAGATGTAAAACAGCCAGCCGGATCCGTAGGGGCGGACGACTCTGTCCGCCCTGACGATAAACATCCGAGCCACCGATAGGGCCGACAGAGTCGTCGGCCCCTACAAGCGACAGCAAGAACCCATTACACCAACGGCGGGCGGATGTGGGCATCCGCCCCTACGGGATCTGCAAACACACAGCACAAGAGATATACACAAGGAGCGGGATATGAAATCATCATCCACACCGATTTTCAAAATATTATCCGTGGTGGTGCTGGCGGCTGCGGTGGTCTATTTCGCCGTGCAGGCCTACCGGTATTTCTCCGATCCCATCAATACCACGCTGGTCTACGCCTCTGTCGAGGAACAGACTATTGAGATCAGCGGCTATCTGGTGCGGGAGGAGGAGACGTTCCACTCCGACGCCGCCACGCTGGGCCACAGCCTGTCAGAAGGCGAGCGGGTAGGCAAGAACCAGACCATGGCCACCGCCTATCCCGACAGCGGCGCGCTGACCCGTGTGGAACAGCTGGAGGCGCTACAGCTGCGGCTGGAGCAGCTGTCCTTTTCCCTGATCTCCTATCTGGACCCGGACGCGGCGCTGAAGCTGGATTCCACCATCAACAGCGGCATCCTGACCCTGCGGCAGTCCATCGCCGGCGGGGAATACAGCGGCGCGGACGAGGAGGTCTCCGCCCTGAAAAGCGCCGTCCTGAAACGGGACTTTACCTCGTCCTCTCAGGAGGAGATCGAGGCGGAGATCAAGTCCACGGAGCAGTCCATCAGTGAACTGGAGAGCTCCCTGAACGGCACGGCCATCACAGCGCCGGAGGCGGGCATCTACTCCGCTGCCTGTGATGGCTATGAGTCGGTGCTGACGCTGGACTTCCTGAAGGACGACCTGACATACAGTAAGCTGAACAGCGTCAAGCCTGTCAGCAGCGACAGCGCCAACGTGGGCAAGCTGATCTACGGCGACACCTGGTACTACGCCGCCAGCATTACCGACGCACAGGCGGAGCAGCTGGAGGGCCGCTCCACTGTGACGGTGCGGTTTGCCAAGGGGCTGACTGTCGACCTGAAAATGACCATCGACAGCATTTCCCGCAGCGAGAACGGGCACCGTGTCCTGCTGCTGCACAGCGAGAAATACATCGCCCAGACCACGCTGATGCGCCATCAGTCGGCCACGCTGGTGCTGCGCACCTACGAGGGGCTGCGCCTGCCGTCCAACGCCTTGCGGGTCAACGAGGAGGGCGTGACCGGCGTGTACTGCCGCCTGGGTGTGCGGGCCAAATTCAAGCCCGTCAAGGTGGTCTATCAGGGCGACGGCTACGTGCTGACCGAGGCGGTGTCCGCCGAGGATGACTCCAGCATGCTGCGGCAGGGCGACGAGGTGATCGTCACCTCGGCAGACCTGAGCGACGGCAAGGTGATCGGATAAACAACGCGGCGCTTCGCCGCAGCTTGAATACACAGAAAGGGGAAACTTCCATGTCCGCTATTGGAGAAAATATTGCCCGCATTCGCGCCGAGATCGACGCGGCCGCCCGTGAAACGGGCCGCACCGGCAAGGATATCACGCTGGTGGGCGCCAGCAAAATGAACGACGCTGCCGCCTGTCAGGAGGCCATCGCCGCCGGCATCGACGCGCTGGGCGAGAACCGGGTGCAGGAGATGACGGAAAAGCTGAAGGAGAACGCTTACGACGGTGCGCCGCTGCACTTTATCGGCCACCTGCAACGCAACAAGGTGAAGCAGGTGGTGGGCAAGGCGGCGCTGATTCAGTCGGTGGGCTCTAAAGAGCTGCTGGACGAGATCGAAAAGGTGGCCGCCAGAATGGAGCTGGTGCAGGACGTGCTGCTGGAGGTCAACATCGGCGGCGAGGAGGCAAAGTCCGGCTTCGCGCCGGAGGAGCTGCCACAGGCGGCGGCCTACGCCAAGGGTCTGGCCCACATTCGGGTGCGGGGCCTGATGACGATACCACCTGTTGCGGTGGAAAAAGGCGGAAATATACCATATTTTGAGAAAGTTCATCGTCTTTTTGTTGACATAAGCCGAGAAATGTACGATAATAAATGGGAATATATCTCCATGGGCATGAGCGGCGACTATGCCGACGCCGTTCGCTGCGGCGCCAATATGGTGCGGGTCGGCTCCGCCATCTTCGGCGCACGCAACTATCAGAAATAAACAACCACTGAAAATACACAACAGGGAGGCTTTCAAATGGGTTTCATGGACGAGATCAAGAAGATCATTCATCCGTATGACGACGAGGATTACGATTACGAGGATGAGGAGCTGGAACAGCCTGAAAAGAACGACAGCAGAAGCATCTTTGACGACCGCCGCGAGGAGCGCCGCCAGCCGGAGGAGCGCCACAACAAGGTAGTGAATATCCACGCTACCGCCGCGCTGAAGGTGGTGCTGGTGAAGCCGGAGCGCTTTGAGAACGCCAGCGAGATCGCCGACCACCTGCGGGAAAAGCGCACGGTGGTGATGAATCTGGAGTCCACCAATAAGGACGTGGCCCGCCGCCTGATCGACTTCCTGTCCGGCGTAGCCTATGCCGGCGACGGCAAGATCAAGAAGGTGGCCGCCAATACTTATATCATCACGCCCTACAGCGTGGATATCATGGGCGACCTGATCGACGAACTGGAAAACAACGGCCTGTATCTGTAAGCGGGCGCAGAAATAGATGGAGGGATATACCATGTTGACACCGCAGGAAGTTTCCGAAAAAGTATTTCCCAAGTCCTCCGGCTTTGGCAACGGCTACGCCATGGCGCAGGTGGATGAGTTCCTTGACACGCTGACCGAGGATTACACGGCGCTGTATAAGGAGAACGTGACGCTGAAGGCCAAGCTGAAGATCTTGGCGGAAAAGGTGGAGGAATACCGCGCCACCGAGGACGCCATGCGCTCCACGCTGCTGACGGCTCAGAAGATGGCCGCCAAGCTGGTGCAGGAGGCTCAGACCGAAAAGGAGAACCTGCTGAAAGAGGCGAAGGAGCAGCACGCCGCCCAGCTGGCGCAGCTGGAGCAGGACAAGCAGGACGCCGAGGAGAAGCTGGTCATGGCCAAGCAGAGTCTGGCGGAGTTTGTCCGCCACGGCAGCGAGCTGTGCGCCCAGCAGCAGGAGTTCCTGAATTCCCTGCCGGAGATGGAGCTGCCCCATCAGGAGACCGCGCCTGCCGGCGAGGTGAAGGAGATCCAGCAGGATATCATGCAGCATCTGGACGACGTTCTGCATACGGAGCCGGAGACTGCCTCGGAGCAGCCCGCTCCGCAGGAGACGCCCATTTCCGACGACTTCAAGCTGAGTCTGGACGAGCTGAAGTTTGGCCGCAATTACACCGGCGAATAAGACAGAAAAAGCGGCCTACGGCCGCTTTTTTACCCAAAAGGAGAGAAATCCATGAACCAGAAACCCATCATCGCCTTGCTGTACGACTTTGACAAGACCCTGTGCACCACCGACATGGAGGATTATTCCTTTATCCCCAGTCTGGGCTATACACCGGCGCAATTCTGGCAGAAGGCCAACAATTTCGGCTGGGAGAACCAGATGGACGGCCTGCTGGCCTATATGTACACCATGATCGAGGAGTGCCGGGCCCAGGGCAAAACCCTGAACCGGGACTATCTGGTGCAGTGCGGCAAGGCCATCGAGCTGTTTCCCGGCGTGCGGGAGTGGTTCGACCGGATCGATGCCTTTGGCGACAGTCTGGGCGTGACGGTGGAGCACTACGTGCTGTCCTCCGGATTGAAGGAGATCATCGAGGGCAGCGGCATTGCCCATCACTTCAAGAAAATTTACGCCTGCGAGTTTTACTATCGGGACGGCGCGGCCTGCTGGCCCAAGCTGGACGTCAACTTCACCAACAAGACCCAGTTTGTGTACCGCATCAACAAGGGCGTGCTGGAGGTCAGCGAGGATAAGAAGCTGAACGACTCCATGCCCGACGACAGCAAGCGGATCCCCTTTACCAACATGATCTACGTGGGCGACGGCCTTTCCGACGTGCCCTGTATGAAGATGATGCGCTCCTACGGCGGCCAGGCTATCGCCGTGTATCAGGAATCCAACCGTACCGGCGTGGAGGAGCTGCTGGCAAGGGGGCGGGTGGATTTCATTTTTCCTGCCGATTACCGGGCGGGAACGGCGCTGGATATCACGGTGCAGAACATCATCCGGAAGATGGCCATCTGCGACGCGCTGACGGCGGAGAACGCCGCCCAGATGCGCTCCATCGGGCAGGTGGAGCTGGCGTATCAGGAGACGCTGTTTTAGTTGCGAAAAATCTTGCGATTTTTCCGCAGTAGAGATTGCGGCCGCTGTGCCGTGGAGCGAAGCGAAACAAGTGCCCTTGGGGTACGCGCGTCCTGATAATGCTGTAAAATCCAGATGGCCGCTACGGCGGCATAGCCGCCGAGATCGGCACTAAAAATATGCCACTGGCATATTTTCTTAACGTGCCGACGTCAGAAAAATAATTTGATTTTTTCGCAGCGTTCGCGCCGCGAACTCTGCGAGACTTATACACAAAAAGGGAAGCCCGGTCATGCGACCGGGCTTCCCTTTTTGTACAGTTAGCGCTTCTTCTTGTTCATCATGATCAGCAGCACCACAATGGCGATGACGGCCACGGCGGCCAGCACGATCAGCAGGGGGATGTTGCTGGTGTCGCCGGTCAGAGCAGGGGTGACGCCCCATGCGGGGACGACGGTCAGTGCGCACAACGCGGTGCACAGCAGTGCGGAAACGAAATGCTTCATGAAATTCTCCTCTTTTCCCGAAAGGTTTCTGTTTACAGATAGTTCAAGGGGTTGACAAACGTACCGTTGATCAGGATACCGAAATGACAGTGGTTGCCGCTGGACACACCGGTGGAGCCCATGCGGGCGATCTGCTGTCCCTTATAGACATGCTCGCCCACTGAGACGACCAGCGAACTATTATGACCGTAATAGGTCTGATAGCCGTTGCCATGGTCAATGATGACCAGATAGCCATAACCGCCCCGCCAACCGGAATAGGTAACGGTGCCGCCGTCGGAGGCATAGATCGGCGTACCGTAGCTGTTGGCGATGTCGATAGCCTCGTGATAGGTGCTGGCACCGCGGATGCCGGTGTTGCGGCGTCCGAAATAGGAGGTGATGGTGCCGCTGCAGGGCCAGCGGAAGCTGCCGGTGGGGAACCAGGTGGGACGGGGGATCGTACCGCGTGCCTGCATCTCGGTAACAGGATCGCTGAGGGTGACGGAGGCCACGATCTGACGAGCCGTCTCCTCACCGTTGATATAGGTGACGTTGGCGGTCACATCCGCCTTGCCGAATTCACCGGCGGACAGCACCTTATAATCGCCCTGATACATGGTGGTATCGTCCTGATACTCCACCTCGTAGGGAATGTCCTGCACGTAGTTCTGCCGCTCCACATTCACGATGGTCAGGTAGGGGACGGCGTTGGAGATGGTCAGCACATCGCCCACCCGCAGCAGCTTGGGATCATAGCCGGGGTTCATGTCCAGCAGATCGTCCACCGACATGCCGTACAGCTCGGCGATGTAGTAATAGCTGTCACCGGCCTGCACGGTATACGTGACCTCGCCGGCCTTGGTGGCGTTGAGGATCTCGGCAATGTTGCCCAGATTCATCACCAGCGACGCGTCCACGTACTCCTGCTTGATCTCAACGTTTTCCACAAAGTAGGAATCCACCGTGTTGGCGGTGATATAGCCCTTCTTCAGCTGATCCAGCAGCTCGTCCAGCGCGCCGGGGAAGGTGGTGGCGGCTACAGGCTCGCCGTCGATGTACAGCGCGTAGGCGTATTCCACCATGCCCAACTCGTCAGAGAGGTTGTCCGTGAATTCCTCGCGGCTCTCCACCGACTGGCGGCGAACAACGCCTACCTGCGTGTCCAGCTTGTCCATGTCCACGGTGTAGCTTTCGTCACCCAGCGTTTCGCGGGTGATATTTTCCAGATCGTCCACCACGGCGTTGACGGTGCGGATGCCCGATACGGTGCCAAGGTCGTTGCCGTCATAGGCGGCGGTGGTGCCGATGGTGTAAAGGGAAAGCAGTGCGCACACCGCCACCACCACCAGCGCGCCGCTGAGGAAGGCCACGGGATGAGTCTTTACCTTATCCACCTGCTTCTGGAAGGCGTGGGCCGCGTCGATATGCTTGCGGCGGCGCAAGGTCAGGCGCTCATGGATGGCGGAGGTCACGCGGGGGATGCTACCTGCCACATAGAGGCAGAACTGGGCGATGCCGTAATCCGATTCCGGGAATTTCCGGTGGCGGCTGGCGTTCTTCTGGTGCCGCATGTCCCGCCGCAGCGAGGTCATGAACGACCGGATCCGCTGCCGCAGCTTGTCGATCCAGCCGGAGATATCCGCCCGTTGGTGGTGGCCATGCTCCTCGACCAGATAGAAGTGCCACTCCTTCAAATTATCGACCCACAGGTTCCACAGGGAGGAGAGGGATCTGTTATTATTGTCCGGCTCCTTGTCCTGCGGGGGTGTGGGGGGTATTTGGGTTTGTTTCATGGGATACTCACCTGAAAGTTCTTAAATTTCTCCAAAAGCTATCATACTATGTTCCCGGCGCAGCGTCAAGTGAACATTGTATGAACAAGCGTTTCCAAAAATATCCAATTCGCCCTCAATACCGCTGATCCAGCTCGCGGATCAGGGCGGCGATCGCCCCATGACGGGCGTCCGGCAGGATGTGGATACCGGGCACCTGACGCACCGATTCAATGGCGTTTTCCGGGGCAAAGGGGATGGCGGAGAGAGCCAGCATCCCCAGATCGTTGGCGTGGTCGCCCACGCAGTAGACGTTCTCCATAGAGACGTTCAGCCGCCGGGCCAGACGCTGCACCATCTCGCCCTTGCTGGCGCCCTTGGCGGTCAGCTCCAGCAGGTAGACGCTGCTGGGCACGATCTCATACTGGGAAGCCCAGGGCTGGGCGCTGACATAGCGGCACAGGCCGTCCAGCTTCTCCGGCACGATCTCAAACAGGGCCTTGCTGATGGGAGAGGGCGCCTGATCGACGGAGTCCAGCAGAGAGGTGGGCTCGTGTGTCAGATGAAGGTGCGCCTCGGTCAGTTCATTGGCGTGGACGGCGAAAATGGCGTTGTCATCGTGGTACAGCTCCACCGCCGCCTCCGGCCACGCGTCCAGCACCTGCGTGATATGGGGCCGCACCGTGTCCGGCAGAAAGGCTGTGTACAGGTATTCGTTTTTCTGGAAGTCGTAAATGGCCGCGCCGTTGAACAGAATGGTGGGGCCGTTCATGGGCAGACCTTGCCGCACTCCGTTGAAGGAGGGCAGCGCACGGCCTGTGGCGATGGAAAACGTGCCGCCCTGAGCCATGAAATACTCGATGGCTTCCCGGTTTTCCGGCAGCAGCTCCGGCATGGGCTCCAGTCCCTTCAGAGCGTTTTCCGTGTAGATGAGGGTGTTGTCAAAATCGCTGGCGATCAGTACGCCGGTAAACTTTCCCATAGCACTTATGCCTCGCTGCCGGGCGTGCCGCCGATCTTGCCGCCGCCGTGGCGGCGTCCGCCTCTGCGGCGGGGACGGCGCTGGCCGCCCTCACCCCCCTGACGGGGCGCGGACTCCCGTGCCGGAGCGGACTTGGGTGCGGGTGCGTTGTTGGGCTCTGCTGCGGGCTTGCCTGACGGCGCATTGCCGCGGCCGCCCCGGCCGCGGGATCTGCGGCGGCGCTGGCCGCCTTCGCCCTCGCGGCGAGGTGCTTCGGCGTCCTTTTCGGAGGTAGGAACTGGCGGCTGGGGCTTGGCCGGTTTATTGGTGGGCTTTTCCTTCTTGGGCTCCACCTGCTGCGGTGCTGCCGTCTCGGCAGGCGCGGCGGCCTTGCCGCTGCCGCCCCGGCGGCGTCCGCCGCGGCTGCGGCGGCGGGAGGGTCGTGCTTCTGCCGCGTCGCCGTCGGCAGAGGTATCCGTGCCGTAATCGGCAAACAGGTTGGGGATCAGCATTTCCTCGGCGGCTACCGGCTCCACGTAGCGCTCCGGCCGCTCCTTGGGGACGGCAATGCCCTCGCGGCTGCCCTTGCCGTTACGCAGTACGCACACCTCGCAGTTGTGATAGCAGCGGGGTGCGTCGGGCCGCTCGTCCAGACGGACATTCACCGTCTCTTTCAGTACGTTGATATCGCTGACGTTGCCGGGGCCGTCCGGCGTTACCACGAAGGACTCCGCCTTGGGCATCCGCTTAATGGCATCCTCGTAGGCGTCCTGCTCGTATTTCAGGCAGCACATCAGCCGTCCGCAGGTGCCGGAGATCTTGGTGGGGTTCAGACTCAGGTTCTGGGTTTTGGCCATCTTGATGGACACGGGGACGAACTCGTCCATGTAGGACGCGCAGCAGAAGGGCCGTCCGCAGATGCCCAGACCGCCCAGCATCTTGGCCTCGTCCCGCACGCCGATCTGCCGCAGCTCGATACGGGAGCGGAACACACCGGCCAGATCCTTCACCAGCTCACGGAAGTCCACGCGGCCGTCGGCGGTGAAGAAGAACAGGATCTTGCTGCCGTCAAAGCTGCATTCCACCCGCACCAGCTTCATCTCCAGTCCGTGCTGGAGGATCTTCTTCTGGCAGATATCAAAGGCGTCCTTTTCCCGGCTGCGGTTATAGGCCGCCGTGTGGCGGTCGTTGTCGGTGGCGATGCGCAGCACGGGACGCAGCGGCTTCACCACCGCCTCGTCGGCCACGTCGTGGTTACCCTCCACGCACTGGGCGAATTCCGCGCCCTGTGCGGTCTCCACCACCACATCGTCGCCGGGGTGTACCGTCAGCTCGCGGGGGTCGAAATAGTAGGTTTTGCTGCCGCTGCGAAAGCGGACAGAGATCACAGTTGCCATATCAGGTATACCTTCCTTTCTGAAGGGAAAAAATCACAGTGTCAGAATATCGGTCAGCTCCGCGTTCAGCGCGCCCAGCACATGGCCCACGCCTACGTTGTACTGGCACTCGCTGCAGTAGCGGCGAAAGAGGTCGGTCAGCGCCTGAAGCTGCCGCCGGTCAAAGACGCTCCGCAGGGCTTCCGCGCCTTCGCCGCAGCTGCCGCTCCGTCCGCAGACGGCCAGCAGCGCGTCGGCGGACGCCTGCCACGCGCCCTCCATCATGGCCAGCAGCTGCTCCCGCTTCATGCGGCGGTTCTCCAGCCCTGTCAGGTGGGCGGCCAGCGCCAGCGGATCGCGCCGGGCCAGCACGCGGCACAGCTCTGCCGCCGCTTTGTTTTCTTCAAGAGCCGCGTCCTGTCCCTCCAGCCGCAGCTCCACACAGCGGGAGCGGATGGTGGGCAGCAGCGCGTGCAGCGTGTCGGCGCAGAATACGAAGGCGGCGTAGGCCGGACCCTCCTCCACGATCTTCAGCAGCACGTTCTGATCCCGCTCGTTCAGCTGGGCACAGTCGGTGAACAGATAGACCTTCCGCTCGCCCTCGTTGGGCCGGATGTAGACGTCCTGCCGCAGCGCCCGGATGGTATCCACCGCCAGCTCCTTGCGGTCGTCGTCCCGCACCTCCGTCACGTCGGGATGGATGCCCTCCATCACCTTGCGGCAGGCATTGCATTGCAGGCAGGGACGCTGCCCCTCACTGCGGCACAGGTGCGCCGCGGCAATATAGCGGGCCGGGGACAGCTTGTCCCCCTCGCCGGTCAGGATCACCGCGTGGCTCAGCTGGCCCCGGTTCGCCGCCGCGCGGACGGCGCCGGCCCATGTGCTGTTATAGTCTGCCGCCTGTGCCATCGTTTCCTCCGCAGCCGGTAAAATGATACCGCTTTTTCACAAATTCATAATAGTATACCATAAAATAAGGGGATACCGCAAGTCCTGACGGTGGATTCTGCAAAAAAGATTGTTCCATTTTGGATATTTGTAAGAAAAACAGGGAAATAAACGGAAAATATACTTGCTTTTATGGGGAAAGCTGGTTATAATAAAGCGGTTGAAGGGGTACATTTAACAAAAAAGAAGCAAAAGCCCCCAAAATAACCAAAAATTCCGGAAAATGAAGATATTTTTTTGTGATATGGAGGATATGTAAATGAGCAAAAAGTATTGCTATCTGTTCACCGAGGGCAACGCCAAGATGCGTGAGCTGCTGGGTGGCAAGGGCGCCAACCTGGCTGAGATGACCAACATCGGTCTGCCCGTGCCTCAGGGCTTTACCATCACCACCGAGGCCTGCACCCAGTACTATGAGGACGGCCGCCAGATCAACGACGAGATCATGGCCGAGATCATGGAATATATTGAGAAGATGGAAAAGATCACCGGCAAGAAGTTCGGCGATCACGAGAATCCCCTGCTGGTCTCCGTGCGCTCCGGCGCCCGCGCCTCCATGCCCGGCATGATGGACACCATCCTGAATCTGGGTCTGAACGAGGACGTGGTGGCCGTCATCGCCGCCAAGTCCAACAACCCCCGCTGGGCATGGGACTGCTATCGCCGCTTTATCCAGATGTATTCCGACGTGGTCATGGAGGTGGGCAAGAAGTACTTCGAGCAGCTCATCGACGCCATGAAGGAGAAGAAGGGCGTGACCCAGGACGTGGAGCTGGACGCCAACGACCTGAAGGAGCTGGCCATGCAGTTCAAGGCCGAGTATAAGGCCAAGATCGGCGAGGACTTCCCCACCGACCCCAAGGAGCAGCTGATCGGCGCCATCAAGGCCGTGTTCCGTTCCTGGGACAACCCCCGCGCCAACGTGTACCGCCGCGACAATGATATCCCCTACTCCTGGGGTACTGCCGTCAACGTCCAGTCTATGGCCTTCGGCAACATGGGCGACGACTGCGGCACCGGCGTTGCCTTTACCCGTGACCCCGCCACCGGCGCCAAGAAGCTGATGGGCGAGTTCCTGACCAACGCCCAGGGCGAGGACGTGGTGGCTGGTGTCCGTACCCCCATGCCCATCGCCGAGATGGCCGAGAAGTTCCCCGAGGCCTACGACGAGTTCGTGAAGGTCTGCGGCATTCTGGAGGATCACTACCGCGACATGCAGGACATGGAGTTCACCGTGGAGCACGGCAAGCTGTATATGCTGCAGTGCCGCAACGGCAAGCGTACCGCTCCCGCCGCCCTGAAGATCGCCTGCGATCTGGTGGACGAGGGCATGATCTCCGAGCAGCAGGCCGTTGCCATGATCGATCCCCGCAATCTGGACACCCTGCTGCACCCCCAGTTCGACCCCAAGGCCCTGAAGGCCACCACCCCCGTTGGCAAGGCTCTGCCCGCCTCTCCCGGCGCTGCCTGCGGCAAGATCGTGTACACCGCTGAGGACGCCAAGGAATGGGCTGCCCGCGGCGAGAAGGTGGTTCTGGTTCGTCTGGAGACCTCTCCTGAGGATATCGAGGGCATGAAGGCCGCCCAGGGCATCCTGACCGTTCGCGGCGGTATGACCTCCCACGCCGCCGTTGTGGCCCGTGGTATGGGCAAGTGCTGCGTCTCCGGCTGCGGCGCCATCAATATGGACGAGGCCAACAAGCAGTTCACTCTGGCCGGTAAGACCTATCACGAGGGCGACTGGCTGAGCCTGGACGGCTCCACCGGCAACATCTATGACGGCGCTATGCCTACCGTGGATGCCAGCGTGGGCGGCGACTTCGGCCGCATCATGAGCTGGGCCGACAAGTATCGCCGCCTGAAGGTCCGCACCAACGCCGACACCCCCCACGACGCCGCCAAGGCCCGTGAGCTGGGCGCCGAGGGTATCGGCCTGTGCCGTACCGAGCATATGTTCTTCGAGGGTGACCGTATCGCCGCCATCCGTGAGATGATCTGCTCCGACACCGTGGAGCAGCGTGAGAAGGCTCTGGCCAAGCTGCTGCCCATGCAGCAGGGCGACTTCGAGGGTATCTACGAGGCCATGGAGGGCAATCCCGTCACCATCCGTTTCCTGGATCCCCCTCTGCACGAGTTCGTCCCCACCGAGGAGGCCGACATCGAGCTGCTGGCCAAGGATATGGGTAAGACCGTGGCCGAGATCAAGGCCATCATCGCCTCCCTGCACGAGTTCAACCCCATGATGGGCCACCGCGGCTGCCGTCTGGCCGTCACCTTCCCGGAGATCGCCGTCATGCAGACCCGTGCCGTCATCCGTGCCGCCATCAATGTCCAGAAGCGTCACCCCGACTGGAACATGGTACCTGAGATCATGATCCCGCTGGTGGGTGAGGTGAAGGAGCTGAAGTACGTCAAGAGCGTGGTGGTCAAGACCGCCGACGAGGAGCTGGCCGCCGCCGGTATGAAGATGAAGTATCTGGTAGGTACCATGATCGAGATCCCCCGTGCCGCCCTCACCGCCGACGATATCGCCAAGGAGGCCGAGTTCTTCTCCTTCGGCACCAACGATCTGACCCAGATGACCTTCGGCTTCAGCCGTGATGACGCCGGCAAGTTCCTGGGCGCCTACTACGACAAGAAGATCTACGAGAACGATCCCTTCGCCAAGCTGGATCAGGTGGGCGTGGGCAAGCTGGTGGAAATGGCCGCCAAGCTGGGCCGTGCCACCCGCCCCGACCTGCATCTGGGCATCTGCGGCGAACACGGCGGCGATCCCAGCTCTGTGGAGTTCTGCCACCGTGTGGGTCTGGACTATGTGTCCTGCTCCCCCTTCCGTGTGCCTATCGCCCGTCTGGCCGCCGCTCAGGCTGCCATCAAGGATGGCAGGAACTAAGCCACAGCTTCTTGCAGTTCGCTGAATTTACACTGACGATTGACGATGCAAAGGAATATGTGTATTCCTTGTCAACCAAGCGCCGGGTGTATAACTGGCATGACATTCGAGTAAGGCTTTATATCTAAAACCGACTCCCCGATTACAGAAATGTAGTCGGGGAGTTTTTTGCTTTCTGCAATCCGTACATTCGTAAATGAGATTACCTTTTGCTACAATGTAGGCATAAGGAGGTCAAGAATTGTGGAAAAATACAAATTTGATGAAAACAACGGACTGTGGTACGAATTGCAGGGCGACTATTACTTGCCTTGTCTGAAACTGCCGGAAGAAGAACAGGCATATATCGGGATATGGGGACAGCGGCATCGCCGCCATCTCAAGGAGTATCACCGTGTACGCTATGCCAACCTGCTGACCAGCGGCAAGCTGAACGGCTACCTTGTTGACATCGACCGGCAGGCGGAGGAAATGTTCGAGCGTCTTATAAAGCAGATGGCAGAGCGCGAAGGTGTGACCGAGCAGCTGAAAGCAGCCAATTCAATAGAGTGGGTGCGGAAGATGAATAGCATCCGTGGCAGAGCGGTAGAAATCACAAACAGCGAACTGATATATGCGTAAATGGAGCGGACTACCCATTTGGTAGTTTTCTCTATGAAAGCCAAAGAAGAATACGTTGACGCCCTCGT
>OLOQ01001329.1_pt1 | contig 24246 bp, 25 predicted proteins | sample 1673101 | NCBI WGS metagenome assembly OLOQ01 (sample SAMEA3136754, study PRJEB25190) | human gut metagenome | biome: human gut; feature: human-associated habitat; material: faeces | place: Austria | collected 2013 | reverse complement strand
TCGAAGGTGTTCCGGAGATCGGCACCACGGCTACGGTGGATGGAGAACACGTTGCTGAGCCTGCCGGGGAAGTTACCCTCATCGACACTATTTCCTATAAGAATTTGAAGGTTGGAGAAACCTATAAAATCTCTGGTGTACTGATGGACAAAGAAACGGGCGAACCACTGCTCGTTGGGGAACAGCAGGTTACCGCAGAGTTGGAGTTCACCCCCACCAGCTCGGAAGGGTCTGTGGAGCTGACCTACACCTTCGATGTCTCCGCCCTGGCGGGCAAATCTGTGGTAGTTTTCGAGGATCTCTACCAAGGCGAAAATGTGGTGGCATCCCATGCGGACATCAACGATGAGGGGCAAACCGTCAGCTTCGGTCAGCCTGAGATTGGCACTACTGCCACCATTGATGGCGAAAAGACCGCCCAGCCCGCTGAGCAGATTACCATTACCGACACTGTGGAGTACAGCGGGCTGACCGTGGGCCAGGAGTATACCTTAAAAGGCGTGCTCATGGACAAATCCACAGGCGAACCTCTCCAGGTGAACGACCAGCAGGTGACTTCTGAGGCCACGTTCATCCCTGCCGAATCCAATGGCACTGTGGACGTCTTGTTTACTTTCGATGCAACAGGGCTGGAAAGGAAATCCCTGGTTGTTTTTGAAACTCTCTTCCAGGGAGAAACGGAAATCGCCGGCCATGAGGATATTGAAGATGAGGGGCAGACCGTCAACTTTGTGGAGGAACCGAAAATCGGCACTACCGCTACCGTGGACGGCCAGCATACCGCCGACCCCACCGGGGAAATCACCATTGTGGACGTGGTGGAATACACCGGCCTGATTCCTGGTGAAACGTACACCGTTTCCGGCATTCTCATGGACAAAGCCACTGGGGAACCTCTCCTGGTGGACGAGGCCGAAGTCACCGCCGAGGTGGAGTTCACCCCCGAATCCGCCGATGGCACCGTGGAGGTTACCTATACGCTGGACGCCAGCACCCTGGCGGGAACCACCATTGTGGTGTTCGAAACCCTCTATTCCGACGGGGTGGAAATCGCCGCACACGCGGGTATTAACGATGAAAACCAGACCGTGGAGATCACCGAGCCGGAAAAGCCCACCCTGGGCACCACCGCCACCGTGGACGGCCAGCACACCGCTGAACCCACCGGCAAAATCACCATTGTGGATGTGGTACAGTACACCGGCCTCATTTCTGGTAACACCTACACCATTTCCGGTGTCCTTATGGACAAGGGCACTGGTGAACCTCTCCTGGTGGATGGCGCTGAAGTCACCGCAGAGGTGGAGTTCACCCCTGAAGAAAGCGCTGGCACCGTGGAACTGACCTATACCCTGAACGCCAGCACCCTGGCGGGAACCACCATCGTGGTCTTTGAAACCCTCTATTCCGATGGCGTGAAAATTGCCGCCCATGCGGACATCAACGATGAAAGCCAGACTATCGCAATAAACCCCAAAGGCGGTCTGCTGATTCAAAAGACCTCCGAGGACGGCGCGCTGGAGGGTTTCACATTCTTAGTAGAGGGTGAGGGCTATTCCGAAACCTTCACCACCGATGGAGCGGGGACGATCTACATCGAAGACTTGGCCCCCGGCGAGTACACCGTGACGGAGCAGGAGTCTGAGTTGACCACCCGGTACGAGATTCCAGTGGGCCAGACCGTCACCGTAACTGCCGAGGAAGCCACCACTGTGGAGTTCTACAACGCCCTGCTGCGAGGCAAAATTACCGGTCATAAAACCGGGGCGGAGCAGGCTCCCCTGGAGGGCGTCACCTTCGGCCTATTTGATGCAAAAGCCACCGAGTTCACCGAAGAAACCGCCATCGAAGTGACCACCACGAATGAGTCCGGGGAGTTCAGCTTCGAAGCTCCCTACGGCTCCTTCCAGGTGATGGAGTTGGCCACTTTGCCGGGCTACCTCACCATGAAAGAACCTGTCGCCGTGGAGGTCAATGCCGCTGAGGTGGAGCTGGAACCCATCGCCAACAATCAGACAGTAGTCCATATTTCCAAGGTGGACGCCGAAACTGGAGAAGAACTGCCCGGGGCTACCTTGGAGCTGTACGGCCCAGACGGCACCCTCATTGAAACCTGGGAAAGCGCAGACATCCCCCACGCCATCACGGGCCTGCCCGTGGGCGAGGGCTATGTGCTAAAAGAAACCGCCGCCCCGGAGGGCTTCCAGCTGGCGGAGGACATCACCTTTGCCGTGGAGGAAACTGCGGAAATCCAGTTTGTGGGCATGGTGGACGAACCCAGCCCGGAGGAGCCGGAAGAACCAGAGGAACCGAACACTCCCGACGAACCCACGGAACCGGAGGAGCCCACGCCCACCGTGCCCCAGACCGGCGGCAGCCGGGCAGCTCTTTGGGTGGGTGCGCTGCTCATCCTGGCCCTGGGCGGCTTGGGTATCACTCTGATTCTTCTGAAAAAGCAAAACAAATTGTAATGTGACGGAGGGCCGCACTTGCGGCCCCTCCTACTTTTGAAAACTATGAAAAAGGAAATATTGATTGTGTTGAGCGTAGTGCTGGTGGTAGTCATCGTGGCCTGCGGCCTGTGGCTGGGCTACTACGCTGTGGACTCTCAGCACCAAAAGCAAACTTACCAAACTTTGGCGGAGGACTTCTTGTTGGAGGAACCGGAATCCAGCCTGTCCTTGGCAGAGAATGATTCTCCCGAACAATCGTCCACTACCCAGGAAACGGTGGTCACCTTGACTACCGCGCCGCCCCGCCATGACCTGGCCGCCCTGCAAAGTGAAAACCCCGACTGTGTGGGCTGGCTCACCATCCCAGACACGTCGGTGGATTACCCCATCGTGTGGACACCCAACGACCCAGAGCATTACCTGCGCCGGGATTTCTACGACAGTTATGCCAGCGGCGGCACGCCGTTCCTGGACGGGCGGAATGAGGCCCAGGCAAAGGGACAGAACCTTATTGTATACGGCCACAACATGCTGGACGGCTCCATGTTCAAGCCGGTGCTCCAGTATTTCACACCTAACTTCCAGGTGACCCATGAAGACATCTACTTGGAACTGAACGGCGCCCAATACCACTACCAGGTACTTGCGGCGCTGGAGACTAACACCCGCTCACCGGTGTACGCCTACACAGACTTGAGCGATATCGCCGAGATGAAGAACTTCCGCGCCATGTTGCCGGAGAAAACCGGCTTGAACGCCATCCCCCAGGCGGAGGGCTATCTGACCCTCTCCACTTGCAATACCCAGGGCGGGGACAGCAGGGTGTTGGTAATTGCTGCCCTTGTGGAGGAGGTACAAAGATAAAATGTTGTCCATCCGGCAACGGAAAACGCAAAAAATCCCAAATGCGCATTGCGCGAGTTGTGCGCATATCCCGGTATTTCTGGCCCCGGACACCAGTTCATGCGCGTTCCGGCAGGAAAAACGCATTCCAGAAAGAAAACGCATAAAGGAGTGACGCCATGCTTTTGACAGACGAACAGTACGTAATCAAGTGGCTTTCCCAGTACGGGCCGCTGCCCAAGGCCCAGGCGGTGCGGCTGCTGCGGGATAAATCCCCAACCACCGCGGAACGGCTGCTGAACCGCATGAAGCGGGACCAGCGTATCGCCGATGTGGGGGACGGCTACTACCTGGGCCTGGACCCCTATTGTACCCCAGACCAGCGGGTCATCCTGGCGGTGTGGGTTCTGCTGCAATTCATCGACCGTGTGGAGCCCCTGGCCCATTATCCCGCCACCTATCCCAGCCAGTTGTTCTTCCTCAAGGAGAACACCGGCTACGAGATCGTGGTGCTCTACGAGGGGGAGCAGCATCTGGCAAAGCTGCTCCATCCCCAGGAGGATTTGAAGTACATCTTTGTCCTCCCCAACATACAGATGGCGAGCCAGCTGGTTCTACCTCCGGTACCCTGCCTGTTTTCCACGGTGGAGTTCCAGGGGCAGGAGGAACCCCAAGTGCACTTTTTCGCGGAGGAGGTGAGCGGCAATGGTACCGCCTAGCTTTCAAAAGACACTTTTCCAGTTGGAGAACAAGCTCCGGCAGCTGCAAACCCTGGAGCGGACAGTGCTTCAGGCTGCCGCATTGGACGATGAAGGTGTGGCCTACCACACAGCCTCCCAGCTGGCGGACGCCTGTGAGCAGGCAGTGCTCCTTGCCAGAGCCTTGCCGACCTGCACCGGCCGGCCCCATGTGTTTTTCGAACTGGAACAGCAGATAGACTGCCAAACGCCGGTGGAGGTTGGATTCACTCGGGAAGGCTGGTTCTCCCTGCGGATGCCCATGCTGCTGCCCAAGAAAGAGCGGGGTTCCGCCGCCTTTGTGCGGATGCTTCTGCTGCCGGCTTTGCGCCGGTTCTTCCAGGGGAAGCCTCCCGTGCGGATCAGCCCCTGCGTGCTGGTGTTCCGCCACGTCTATGCCCGGGACCGCCCCGACCGGGTTCTTCGGGACCACGACAACATCGAGACCAACATGGCCGCCGACTGCGTGGCCCTCTACGTCATGGAGGATGACAACCCCGCCGCATGCAGCCAGTATGAATGCTCCGCCCAAGGCGACCGGGAGCGTACGGAAATCTATGTGGTACCCCAAACGGAGTTCCCCCAATGGCTGTTGTCGGAAAAATCTATGCCGGAGGAGGGGGTGGAGCTTCTGAGAAATCGGCCCTAGCTGTAAAAAAGAATATGTCAAAATGTCTTTCAAATGGAGTGTGAAAAAAACATACCTCTGCACACCCCGGAAACGCCTGTGAAATCTGGATTATTCCGGGGAGCGAGAGGACATATTCCGACGAAGAGAGCAGGCATCTAGTCGAAATTTCTTTTTTGCGGGAGGTGATGATAGATGCTTACTTTGCAACCTTCTAGTTATGCGTTTCGACTGGTTCAAACGTTGGCTGTGACAGGAGAATATCCCATTAGTTCTCTCCCCTTGTTGGGCAATGAACGTGTGCTGAAGCAACTCATTCGGCGCTTATCTTTACCGGAAATGATCTGTAATTCCCATGGAGAAATGCTACGCACCAAGCTTTTCGTCACCAATGGAAAAGGCAGAGAGAAAAGTCTGCGGCTTTACAAAGGGGCGCTCCCCTTGCTCCACTGGCTCCATCCTCGCGCTTACGAATATTACATGGAAAGCTTCTGGAACCACCACTTCCCCGGTGATGCCACCCACCGTGACAGGAACCACCGGGTGGCGGAAGCCGTGGCCCTTTGCGCCAACGCTGGGGTGGAAGTGCTGCCCTACGACTTGCCCAAGCTTCAGCAGGAGGAGATCCGCAAGGTCACGCCGGACTTTCCCACCCTCTACCTGGCTCGGGACATCAAGAAAGCCTTTCCCGGAGAGGAGAAGAAAACCTTGTTCACCCGGGCGGTGGGGGCGTTGTTCTACCCCGGCGGATGCTACGCTGTGTACAACACCAGGGACGCCGCCATGAAGTGGAAAGGTATGGGGGAATTCAAAGCCCTCCACAGCCTGACGGAGATGGCCCGGCTCAACGGAGGGGTAACCCATTTGGACGGGGCGCTGCTCTTTGGCAAGTCCTACGAGACAGCGCTGGGAACCCTTAACTCTTCCGACCCCCACCACCCGGAGCTGCGCTTTGACAGCATCTACCCTCACATCCACTTCCTGCCCCTGGACGGTTTTGGCGCGCGGCTCCTGGAAATTCTCACCCTCCCAGATTGGCAAGAAAGGCTGCTGGATCTGCTCTTTGAGCCTTCCACGCGCACCTACGGCCGTGGCACCATGGAGTATGATGCCCAGGTAGGCGCGGTGAAAGTCCTTTCCCATCTGGACGGGGACCTGGCCCGCCTCCTGCGCTTTCGGGAGGGGTTGTGGAGCCACAGCGGAAAGTTCGAAGTGGTGTGCCTTCCCCAGCAGGCAGAGTTTGTGCGGGAGTTTTTAGGAGACCGGGTGGTGGTTCGGGAAATTCGCATAGAGACGGTAGAGGAAACTTTGCAGGAAAGCATGTAGGCGCCAACAAAAAACGCCCGCTGAAAAGCAGGCGTTTTTACACGAAAGTACAGTGGAAGCTCTTATTTTTGAACCATCTCCAAGAAAGTGGCCGCATTGACAATCTGCGGGTCGGATGGAAAATGCTTTAGATTACCTGTGACAAGAACGGCCCCACAATGCTTTGCCACTTCGTAAAACTTCTTATCAGCTTCACCAATGAACGCATCCTCCAATGGCTCAGGCACAACCGAAAACCCATAATCTTCAAACCAGCTCAGGAGAGCATCTATCTCGCGTTCTGTGAAGCCAAACTTTGGCCGGGACAAAACGGCCCGATACTCATGCATAATCCGACTATCTATACAGGGGATAACCTTTCCGTTGAGCACCAAGCTCAACACTTTTGCAGGAGAACCGTTCCTGGACCACAGTGCCGAGACCAAGATGTTTGTATCTATCACTGCCAGCATAAGCCTTATTCCTCCTGCCGGGCTGCTGCGATTTCCGCCTCGATTTCTTCCTCGCTGAGATAGCCTTTTGCCGCAGCTTTCCCACGCATGGAGTTAAAGGCCATCATAGCTTTCGCCTGACGGACCGCCTTCAGGGTTTCCTCCAAGTCTCCGTCGCCAATGTCAAACAATAGGGCAGAGGGCTTTCCATTGTTGGTGATGACCACTTCCCCGTCTTGTTCCAGCTTTTCCCATATTGCCTTTTGAGTTGTCCTCAAGTCTCTGACGGAATAGAAATTCATACAATCACTCTCCTTTGGCGGTATCTGTTCGTAACGGTTTTGTAGCAAGTATATTATACCAAAAACGATGCATAAATGTCAACGAATTGTGATTCGAATAATTCTTGCTATACGAGAAAATACGGTTTTAGATGGCTATATCCCTGAAAGCCTTGCGGTTCTTGGTGATCAGCCGCTGGGAAATAGCCCGCAGGCTTTCTTCGTCGGTACTCTGCTCTTGTTCCGCCTGGCTGAATTCCAAAAACAGGTAGCGAGGTACATTGTTCTTTAAAATCACTGCTGCCCCGTTTTCGTCAACCAAGCGGACAACTTTTGAAAAGTTTTGATTGGCTTCCGTGATGGACACAATGTTCTTCGTGTTGATCGTCATAAAGAACACCTCCTGGCTTTATTATACACAAATCTAGGAGAAATTTAACCTATATCATAGACCTATGAAAAGAAAAATACACAGTATTGGCATCGCGGCCGCAGTCCTCCTGGGGCTTGCCGCCCTTTTGTATCTAGGTGGCCTTCTGGGCCAGCTGCTGGAAAACTACTCTGCCTGGCAGCAGGCCGGCGGCATGGCCGGGCAGGAGGAAATCCAACTGCCCAGCGCGGATATTGTCACTTGTGTGCAGGCAGCTTTCACCCTCTCCGGGCTGAAAGCCATGGGCATTCTGCTGCTGATAGCCGGGGCTTTCGCAGCGTATTTCAAGTTCAGCGACCGGTTCGGCGGCAGCGACCAGGACCCCCGGGGCTTCACCGTCAGCAAGGAGGGCACCTACGGCACCGCCTCCTGGATGGGGGAAAAAGAGCTGCAAGAAGTGTTGGAGATGCAGCCCCTGGCCAAAGCAGATGGGATCCTCTTGGGTAAGCGGAACGGGAAAGCCGTGTGCCTCCCCGCGGACACTCGGCTCAACCGGCACATTGCCGTGTTCGGCGCTTCCGGCACTGGCAAGTCCCGGGGATTCATCCGTCCGGCCCTGTTCAACATCATCCGCCGGGGGGAGTCGGCCATCATCACGGACAGCAAGGGAGAACTGTACGCGGACACCGCGGAACTGTTCCGCCAGCACGGGTATGAGGTAAAAGTCTTCAACCTGGTAAACCCGGAGCACGGGGACTCCTGGAACTGTATGTCCAGCCTGGGCGGCGACACTTTGCTGGCCCAGGTGCTCACCAACGTCATCATCGGCAACACCAGCTCGGGAAAGACGGATCACTTCTGGGACAATGGGGAGGGGAATCTCCTCAAGGCCCTCATTCTCTATGTGGACCTGGACCCCACCCGCAGTCCCGAGGAGAAGAACCTCCCCGCGGTGTATGAAATGCTCATCCGCCACAGCGCTGCCCAGCTCACCGCCCTGTTCGAGCGGCTCCCCTTGGACCATCCCGCCCGGGGGCCCTACCGGCTGTTCTCCCAGGCCAGCGACACGGTGCGTTCCGGCATTGTGCTGGGCTTGGGTACCCGGCTGCAAGTGCTGCAAAACGAGGCGGTGGCCCGTATTCTCCGCCGCAGCGATATCGACCTGACCGCGCCAGGGAAGAGAAAATGCGCGACCTTCGTGGTGCTCAGCGACCAGGAAGCCACCATGGCTTTCCTCAGTTCCCTGTTTTTCTCTTTCCTGTTCATCAAGCTGACGCGGTTCGCCGACAGCACCCCGGGAATGCGCTGCCCCGTGCCGGTAAACCTGATTCTGGATGAGTTCAACAACATCGGCAAGCTGGGCGGCGCGGCAGACGGCTCCGACTTTGCCCGCACCTTGTCGGTGGTCCGCAGCCGGGCCATCTACGTGACCCTGGCGGTGCAGAGCCTGGGCCAGCTGCAAAACCGGTACCCCAACAACCTGTGGGCTGAGATCGTGGGCAACTGCGACCTACAAGTGATGCTGGGCTGCACTGACGACTTGACGGCGGAGTACTTCTCTTCCCGCAGCGGGGACATGAGCATCCAGGTGAATTCCACCATGACCGTGCGCCAGACCATGGCGGTGGCCCAGGTGATCCCCCAATACCGCCAGACCCAGGGCCAGGGGAAGCGCCGGCTTCTCACCCCGGATGAGGTGCTGCGCCTGCCCAACCAGGAGCTATTGGTGGTCATCCGGGGCCACAACCTGCTGAAGCTGGAAAAGGTGGACTACACCGAGCTGTCCATGGGTAAGGAGATCGTCCGCAGCAGCGTGCTGGAGTACAGGCCGGAACGGCTTCCCAATGCTCCCCAGGCGCAGGCTCCTTTCTCTCGGGAAGCGGAGAGCCCACAAGAAAAACCGCAACGAAAGCCGCGGCTGTACGGTGTTTCCAAGCCGCCGGAGGAGTTTTAATCCATCCCATGGAGAGAAGGATCCAAAAATGCATGTTGACGAAATAGCTAAAACAAACTATACTATAATTAGCTAATGAGAAGGAGGTGCCTTTCATGGAGATTTCCACGGCGACAGCGACAGAGATGCAAAACAACTTTGGAAAGTATCTCAGCCTGGTCATGGCGGGGCAAGAGGTGATTGTCACGCGAAACGGCAAAGAGGTGGGGCGTTTCATCCCCAAGGACGCGGCGGTTTCCTATCTTACGGATTCTCTGACGGGAATTCTCAAAGAGGACGCGTATTTGGATGAGGTGAAAGCAGAAAGGCTGAAGGAAAAGTATGAAGTTGCTGATTGACGCCAACGTCCTCCTGGATGTCCTGCAAAACCGCGCTGGTTTTGTGGAGGACTCATCACTGGTTTGGAAATTGTGCGAGACGGGCCAGGCGGAAGGCATCGTTTCCGCTCGAACCTTCGCAAATCTGGTCTATGTGATGCGAAAGGAACTGGCCCCGGAGAAAATCGAAGAGGTGTGCAAACTCTTATCTTTGATTTTTCACTTCGCGGATTTCAGTGTTTCCGACATGAACCGAGCGGCGGAGATGAAATGGAAGGATTTTGAGGATGCCATACAGAGTGCCACGGCGGAACGGGTGAGTGCGGCGTATCTCATCACCCGCAATGTGAAAGACTTTTCCAAAAGCAAAGTTCCTGCACTTACACCGGCAGAATTCTTGGCGAGACTATAATCCATAACACTTGGAGAGAAGCACCCTATCGCGGGGTGCTTTTTCTTGTATTTTGGAAGGAGGACCTACATGCCAGACGAAATGAGAGAGTACGAAAACCAGGAAATGGAAAGCAACGAATCCCCCGTCCCCCAGGAGGATGAGGAGCACACTGTGGAGGGTATCCAGAAAGAACAAGCCCCAGCGTTGGAAGAACCTGCCGCTCCGGCTGTCCCTGCGCAGCCATCTGCCCACAGGAGCCGCGCCACGCAGACTGCGGCCCGACGGACCTCTGTGGTGGCCATTGGGGCGCAGCTGCAAGCGGAAACCGAGGCGGAAAAGAATCAGAACGCCCTGCTGGACTTAGTGGAGTCCATGAAGTCCCGCCGGGTTCTCTCCGGGACCATCCAAGGGGTGGAGCGGCCGGAGAACAGCCCCAGCCGTTCCATGGCGGTCCTCTACCACGGAGACTTCAAGGTCATCATCCCCGCAGAGGAGATGGTAGACCCGCCCGAAGACCTCCATGGCCTGCCGAAAAGCGAGGTGTTGTTTAGCATGGTCAACCGGCGGATGGGCGCCGAGGTGGACTATGTGGTAAAGGGAGTGGACCAAGAGTCTGGCTTGGCGGCGGCCAGCCGGCTGGAGGCCATGGCCATCAAGCGCCGGGAGTATTACACCGGCACCGGCCGGGACGGGAACAACCTCCTGTACGAAGGCGTTTGCGCCGAGGGCCGGGTGGTGGCGGTTGTCCGGGCGGGCGTCTTTGTGGAGCTCTTCGGTGTGGAGACTTTCATCCCCCTCCGGGAGCTGAGCTACCAGCGGATGCTGGACGCCACTGCTGTCTACCAGCCGGGGCAGCGGGTGGTGGTGAAGCTGCTGGAGATTCACCGCACAGACCGGGACCACATCCAGGTGGCAGCCTCCGTCAAGCAGGCCAACGCCAACCCCTATGAAAAAGCCCTAAAGCGGTACTCGGTGGGCAACCGCTATGTGGGGACGGTCAGCATGGTGGACACCACCGGCGTCTTTGTGGCCTTGGACGGCGGTGTGGATTGCCTGTGCAGTTATCCTCCCCGAGGCAGGCCACCCCGGGGCGCCCGGGTGACTGTCCGCATTCTGGGCATCAATCACGAAACAAACCGCATCTGGGGCGTGATCACCCATGTTTCCATGCCCCACTGAGACGAACATTTGTGCACTTTTTTGGAAAATCCTTGTGGAATCGATTTCCGGGGACAGGCTTTGTGCAATCGAACAAATTTTTGTATTTGCCTTGCTTTCTCGCCGGAAATGTGGTAGTATGATAGCGCAGTGGAAGCTTGTGCTCAGGCTTTCAGGTGCGGAGGAAGGTACCCCTCCGCCAGCACCCATCCTGCGGATGGGGAACCTGTTACGGAGCAGCGAAGGCGTGAGGCTTTGCCCTCCACAATAGCGCAAGCTCACTCTGAAACGTATTTGGCCGGTTGGCCGCATGGATAGGGAACAGAAGCGTCTGTTCCCAAGAGATAGGAAATCCCTGTCTCTCGTATTCCAGCGGACAGCCGGCCTTTTTGTTTTTCAAAAAACTTGGAGGTGAACCCTGTGAAGAAGAAGCGAAAAAAGCCCATGCGCTGCCCTTACTGCGGCGCGCCGGTGGTGTACCGCAGTGCGGACGGCATCTACCAGAACAACAAAAACGGAGCCATGCTCTATGTATGCTCCCGCTACCCGGAATGTGACGCCTATGTGCGGGTGCAGCCGGGGACGACTATCCCCCTGGGGACGCTGGCCAATGGGGACCTGCGGGCTCTCCGCCGGGAGACCCACCAGTACTTCGATAAGCTCTACACCAGCGGACGGATGACCAAGCAGGAGGCCTATCGATGGTTGGCAAACTTCCTGCAGGCGCCACAGTCCCAGGCACATATTGGCTATCTGGGGGAGTACACCTGCAGGCAAGTGCTTCGAGCTTGCAAGGAGATGCTGGGGAGAGAGGGAGGTGCGAAAGCATCATGAAACTGACAGCGGAACAGCAGCGCAAGGCAGAAGAGAATATGGGCCTGGTGGGGAAAGTCATCGCGGACAAGGTCCATGGCACGTATTTCGGCAGCTACACCCGGGAAGACCTGTTCCAGATTGGCTGCATCGGCCTGTGCAAGGCGGCAGCCACGGACAAGGGCGGCTGCTTTTCCACCTACGCCTACCGGCTCACCTGGAACGAGATTTGCACCGCTCTGATTTCGGCCACCCGGAAGGCCTCCGGGGAGCAGCCCGTGGAGCTGCCTATCCTGGAGATCCGGGGCGCAGAGGAGAGTCTTACTTCTACCCTGGAACTGGAAGACCTGCTGGAGAGAGGGGAACGGGCGGCCACCGGGGTGGTGAAGAAGGGCATCCAGGCCATGCGGCTCCGGGTGAACGGATACTCCACACGGGAAATAGGGGCACGCCTGGGGGCGCCGGACAACTATGTCACCGCCTGGGAGGCCAAGGCCCGGAAATACCTGCGGGCTATGAATTAGGAGTTTGGCGTCCCAATTCTGTGTTCTTCTCTACTTCCTCTACAGTTTCTTCTCGTTTCATATCATGCCGTACGGCGGATACACCTAATCGCAAATTTTCCATCTAACACCCTGCTTTTAACCGCTTTTCAAAAGTCGTATTAGCAAGAAATTAGCAGAAAGAGAGATTTGCTGCCCGGCAAGACAGCATCAAAATGGCCCATCTGGCGACATATTCAGGAGGTAAAATCATGGAACAGAAAAAGGAAGAAATGCAGCCCCAGACCCGCGCTTACACGGTGGAAGAGATCGCAGCCATCCTCCATATCGGGCGGTCATCCGCATATACCTTAGTCAGGAAAGGGTACTTCAAGAGTGTACGCATTGGCACAGCCATCCGGATCTCCAGGAAGTCCTTTGACGAGTGGCTGGATCAATTGGAATTGTAATGCAGAGGAGCGTGCCATGGCAAAACCGTGGTACGTTCCTTTGCGTTACAACTAAAATCTCTGTTTGAAAATAAACTCAAATCTTTTCCATCATATAACCTCTCTTCATGATATAATCACAATATAAGTGAAACTGCTATTCCCCCAAGAGAGAGGAGGTGAAGTGTATGGGAAAGTATACGGACGATGAGATCCGGGCAATGCCGAAAATTACAGCCAAGATTGCCGCAGACTATCTCGGCATATCCCCCATGATGGTGACCTTGGGTATGAGAAACAATGTTCTTCCAATCGGTTTCGCCATCAAAAAGGAGGACCGATACAGCGAGAGCTGGAGTTACAACATCATTCCGGAGCGGTTGATCGCCTATAACCATGGCAGAATCAATGAGGTGCAGGTTCAGAATATTGAAAAGAACCTGAATACCATCATCAGCCAATTTGAAGAGATGAAACGCGATTTGGTTTTTCTATTAAAAGAAAACGAGGAATTGGAGGGATAAAACAGTTTTTAGCGATCCTTGCAGATACTGAATCATCAAAAACACAGCCCCTTCAGATCGAAGAGAGAAAAGCAATGGTTTTGGATAAACAGGAGGTGAGAGCAGTGATGTCGTCCACTACGGTTCGTCTGACGCGAAAGGAACTTTATGAAGAAATTTGGAAAATATCTGTGGCAGGTGTATCCAAAAAATATGGTATCCCATATGCCAGATGTCTGGCAAAGATCAAGGCGGCCCAAATCCCTGTTCCTCCCTCTGGATATTGGACCAAACTCAACTTCGGAAAATCTGTGGAACAGCCGCCTCTCTCTGGGGATGGGGATGCCGTCGTTGAACTGCTGCAGGAGACATTGCCCAGTACCGCAGATGCAAAGAAAACAGAGCAAGTTCTCCCCCTCCAAGAGGAAACTGCCTCCGAGCCGTCCAGTGCATCCTCTCCAGTGGATACACCCCCACAAAAGCCTCCAGAGGTTGAGACTGCTCAGATGAACGTCACTCCACCAGAAACAATTGAAAAGTTTGGACAAGCCTATAATGTATATCATCGGGAAACACTGTATCAGGAAGTTTGGGCCATGCCGGTAACAGAGGTGGCGAAACGATACAAAGTTTCCGATGCTGCCATCCATAAAGTCTGCAAATCGTTGGATATTCCCCCCCCGCCGCAGGGGTATTGGGCAAAATTGCGGGCCGGAAAACCCGTAAAGAAACTGCCCCTCCCGCCCGGAAAAGAACAGACAAAACTGGGGATACAGACCGGGATCAGCCGTCTGGCTAATCCCCAAACGACTACGGCATCTCTGGAATTTCTGCCTGAAGAAGAGCGGCAAGTGGTGCTGAATGTGGCGGCACAGATCTTGCTGCCTCAGGAACACGCCCGTATGCGGCCGGAGATCGTGGCTCACCGAAAGCGGATCGCAGAATGGAACAAGAGGAAGCGCCAGCAGGAGCGGAAATTCGACGCAAACTGGAATCGCGGGAGGCGGGAAGTTCCGCCTCCATTCGCTGAAGGGGTTTCAGAAGAGCAGCAACCGAGGATCTTTCGATTAATCGATGCGTTGGCCAAAGCGATGGTACCGTTGGGGTGGCGTTTAACGGAGGATCTTAGATTTGCAAGAGAGCAGGATGCGGTCACGCTCACATTTTCTGAGTCGACTGACCAGATCCTACATACCCCAACAAAAGAAGAAAATCTTAAATTATTGGAATATGAGGAAGCGCGTAAAAAGCACTCGTGGGCGACAAAGCCGCAGATTCGCAAATATGATTCCGTTTACAATGGCCGCTTGAGTCTATGTGTCAATGGCACAAGAACATTTCGGGATTGCCGATCCTATGTTCTGGAAGACCGTTTGGGAGATATGATGCTCTCCATCTATGGTGAGGCGGAGCAGGTAAAGCAAGCACGCTTGGCCCGTGAGGAGGCAGAGCGGCAGCGCCAGGAGCAGGAAAGAAAGCGGGAGGAGCGGCGTCAACGGTATAATGAAGAAGTGGATCGAACGCTGGCCCTTGTCAACTGCGCATCCGACTATGAAATTGCGTGCAGAATCCGTTCCTATGTTTCTGCCATGGAAAAAGCCCATGCGGATCAGGATCTTTCTGCATGGGCGTCTTGGGCTCGCGCAAAAGCGGATTGGTACGACCCTACAATCGCAAAAGAGGACGAACTTCTGGGCAAGCGAGAACACGAAAAGAGTCAAGAGAGCAAAGGGCCTCAGCACAAGGGATACCGGTGGTAAAGCAAAGGTATGCGCACCTTCTAATTTGGATAGAATAGTGGCGGATTTATCAATACCAGTCAACAATTATTTGAATTATAATTTAAATAATTGTTGACAAAGATGAAAATTAGCGCTACTATATTTCTGAAGGAGGTGGTTGCATGGCGATCATCAGCAAGGAAGGATTGCTGAAAGTACTGGTCTCCTACAACCCCTGGTGGAAAACCGGAGTCGTAAACCCCAAACTGTCCAAAACTTATAAGCGCTTTGCCTTTTACGAGGCCATGAAACGCCTGAATCAGACCGACATCCGGCGCACAGTGGTCTTAACAGGGACCAGACGGGTTGGAAAGACCACCATACAGTACCAGATGATCGAGGCCCTGCTTCAAAGCGGTGTTCCGCCCCAGAAGATCGTCTTTATTTCCATGGACCATCCCATGCTGAAGCTGAGCGCCATGAACGAGATTTTGGAGTGCTATCACGAAAATATCTATCCCGAGCAGGATGTCTACTACTTCTTTGACGAGATCCAGTACGCGCAGGATTGGGACAAATGGCTGAAGGCAATCTACGATATGCAGCCGGACACCAAAATGGTGGCCACCGGCTCGGCTAGTCCGGTTTTGATCAAAGGGAGCCAGGAGAGCGGCGCTGGCCGATGGTCAGCGATCCAGGTTCCCACGCTGTCCTTCTATGAGTACTGTGAACTGCTGAATGTGGATCGCCCCGACCTGCCGGACAATTTAAAAATCACACCGCTGGTATATAAGACCCAGCAGGAACGCACCCAGATCATGCTGCAGCTCTCCAAGGTGCAGAATCACTTTAACCGCTATCTGCAAGTAGGCGGATTCCCCGAACTGGCTCTGGCTGATAACGACATTCTGGCCCAGCAGATTATGCGGGAAGATGTGGTAGACAAAGTGCTCAAGCGGGATCTGCCCTCCCTTTATAAGATCCGCAATGCGACAGAGTTGGAGCGAATCTTTCTTTATCTGTGCAATGTTTCTTCTGAAATCGTCTCTATCGAAGCGATTGCGAAGGAGCTGAACGGTGTTTCCAGACCTACCGTAGAAAATTATATAGAATATTTGGAAAGTGCTAACCTAATTTATCAGAGCTGGCCCGTCAATATGGGGGGGAAAAAAGTCCTGAAAGCGAGTCCTAAAATCTATATTGCTGATGCGGCGATCCGCAACGCGGTTTTAATGGACGACTCTATGCTGAGTGATCCGGTCGAGATGGGGAAGGTAGTGGAAACCGCGGTTTACAAGCATGTGGCCGCATTTTATTATCAGCAGGCTGCGTCGGTAGGATATTATCGCGGCGGCAAGCGGGGGAAAGAAGTCGATGTCGTGGTGGAATACGCCAATTCCAGGAACATCCTCATCGAAGTGAAATACCGGGAGGGCGCCCCTATCCCGGATGATTCCGCGATCGTAGAGTTGAGCGGAGAGGCCGCGGCTTCCATCGTGGTAACCAAAACCGCCGATGATTTTGGCGTCCACAATACGAAAAGCGGAAAAGATTTGATCCGTATCCCGGCCTTTGCGTTCCTCTATCTGCTTGGTCATGCAGAAAAGCACGGCTATCACGGAATGGAATAATGATAGAGTATAAGCAGGAGAGCGTGGTGCATGAGCGCCACGCTCTCCTGTTTGCTTCATAAGTTTCCGCTATATTTGCGTTGCCTCTATAAGTGAGAAAGCTAATAATGGATTCGAACGATTCTTAATAAAAATACGCATGAGGCTAGGAACTATCCGAAATTTCATGTGCAGATTTTATAACAATTCCTAGAATATTTTGATAGAAAATGACACAATACGGCACTGCAAGTGCCTAAAAGAACAAAAAAGCATTATGTAGCTAGGTCATAAATTGTTCGAAGCCGTTAGGAGTACGGCGTACCATTTCGTAAATTGTTCATATCATATCTTCCCGTGTTGTTTCTTCGCAAATTGTGCTGCCTGGAGGCAGGTCAATTTGCACAAATTCCCCTGAAATATGCTGCCTTACAACGGCTTTTCAAATGTCGTATTAGCAAGGTATTAGCAGGAACCCCTTGTGACGGAGGACTTCCAGGGGCTATTTCAAAATGCTATTAGCAAGGGAGGATCATTTTATGAGCACCAACGAAAAAGGAACGCCTCAAAGCAGAACATACACCGTGAATGACATCGCAGCCATTCTCGGTATCGGCCGCGCTTCGGCCTATAAACTCGCCAACTCCGGATTGTTCAAGACGATCCGCATCGGCAATATGATCCGCATCTCCAGAAAGTCCTTTGAGGATTGGCTGAAGGCAGAGGGGCTGGACGACGAAACTGAATAAGTGGTAGGATCGCCATAAGTTCCAAACCTATGGCGATCCTTAAAATAGTAGCAAATACCAATCATCTATATAGATATTTCAGTCCATGATCTTTTACTTTTACACACTTCAACAATGTCTTTATCGCATTTCTGATAGATAGAACACAAAATCTCGATTAGAGCGGTTATGCAATTTTCCCAGTCAACATTTGATATATCATCCTGTTCATATCGTAAGTGGGCAATACTACATCTTAACCTGTAAATGTACGAAGAAACCATGTTGTATGTATCACTATTTGCTTCTGGGGTTCCCGGAAGGATTTTTAAAAAATTATCAATCGTAGCTTGGGCGGCATTTTCTTTTATTACTCGATACAAATTATCGGATTCAGATATTTTAAATTCATGGGCAAGGACGATATCAATTGACTTTGAAAGGTCTATTCCGTGCACTGCGGACAATGTAAAACAATTATTTAGTCTAAAAAGATATTCGATGCATTGGTATAACTGAAGAAAAACATATTCAACCAGGGGACTTTGAAGGCTATTTAAGATACATCCAGCAATTGATCTGCTACTTAAAAGTAAAAGCAATTTTTTCAATTCGGATTTATTGCAGTCGTTAAATCTATTACTTTTTTCAAGCAGTAAATAGCAAATCAAACGATTTAGATCCTCTTTAAAAGACAACTCAAATCTACTATCGTCAACCAACGCAACACAGTAGGAAGGGAAAAATGGTCGTATTTCTGCAAATTTAAAGACTACATCTTCTCCGTTATCTTCTCCAATTCCCAAACATGTTTCTATTATTTTTAGAGAAGACAGATCTTGCCGGAGTGGTAAAGTACCACTTGCCATTGCCAGCATTCCTGCGCCTTGAGTTATAGGGCTATCATCATCTTCAAATTCATAACCGATTTCTCCCAGTGTATCTCGAAATTTTTCATCCAATAACAAATAACGATTCTCTTCGAATTCGAACAAGGCAAGACGCTCTGAGGCACAGGATATATCTTTTTTTAATGCAGTTCTGACAAAATTACAAACTGGAACAGCCTCGCCAGCTGGCGATATATGCCTTTTAACATTTAAAATACGCCCTTTGTCATCATCATCCACATGTGCTTTAAGAGTGTCAAAGATCTTTTCCATTTCTCCCAAGATATATCTATTCATTTTAAGATCTCCAGAATGCTTCCATAGATAAAATTTCATCAATTTCATCATATTTCAGCAGTTCCGTAAATGCTTGTTTAAAATAGCTTCGCATTTCGTCACCTATCCGAGTTTTGGGGAGTTGCTCAACGACAGCATTTAAACTTTCAAGAGCTAAAAAGTCACCTTCACTATTTTTATTCGCTATTTCAACTATTCTTTGAATTTGTGAGTCCAATCTTGCAAGTTTTTCATTCTTTACGACTTCTTCCCTCTCTACCGGGATTTTTCCCATGATATATTCAGCACATGCTACAACAAATCCAAGACAAGCTGGAACACTGGAGAAAATATCCTTTCCTTCTTTAAATTGACCAATTTTTGCCGAGGAATTACAATTGGAAAATGCCATATCTAATTTGCACAAGAATACAAAAGCGGACACAAACAAATCAAAGCTGCTATCTTTTTCAATGGATTCCATCATATCAAATCGCTGAAATTCATCTGCCAGTTCATCGCTGACATCAACTTTTACCTTGCGAGTATTAAACCCTAAATACAGTTCAATCATGGTTGATTTATGATATTTGCCCGCTTGAGTTCGTCTCTTAGCATCATCGACGCCGATAATTTCAATTTTTCCCTCGAGTTCTGGATTTTTTTCTAAAGCAAGCTCTATAATTGATCTGGAAAGGCCTGAGAATATTACCTCAATTTGTCGACGTGTATTCCAAGGCACCTGTCCCGTATTAAGGACAAGCATTCTATATAGAAGTTTGATTGTTTTATCAGAAATCCAGAACTCAACTCGAATCTCTCGCTGTTCATTGCCGTCATAGTTTGAAAAATAGATGTTACTTCTTTGCATGCCATCAATAATAGAAAATGCATCTTCTCCATATTGATCTGGAGCAAAACTCTCGCGAGCATCTTTTATTTCTTGAAACTGTTCGGAAGGCAATAACACTCCTATCACAACTTGTGGGAAAATAGCTCCTGCAATGAAATCTTCGTGCATGCGTTTTCTAATTTTAGAGGCAACAGACGACCTTTTGATTACATCTCTCTGACCATCCAAATTTCCTCCACGTGAAAAAGGTTTGTAAACGATGCTTTTATACTTTTCCAATGTCATACATGTGAGGATAGACAAGCATTCACTTCTTGCGTCAAAATTTGTTTTTAATATCTCCATAGTAACCTCCTACTTTTCAATTTGTGTGCCAGTACCGTTAGCATATTTGAATCAACACAATATTACTAGTTCTACTTTACGATGTTTTCGTAACAGGTGTCATATAATAAAAATGTTACTCAAAACAAAATCGACCTGCATAATTGCGCTGGTCATGTTCTATGTCCTTAATATAAAACTCTTCCCCAATATCTTGCATATTATTAATTATATCATCGTTTCCTGTATGCAGCAATGAATGAATCCTCTGTATCTACTTAATTCTACAATTTTTGTATGTCATAGGTTCATGCCTATGGCTTTTTTCGTGCCATAATTTATCTATTATTTCCTCGCTCATTTTACTGATATCCATAAGCAGTATATCTGTCCTTTTATATCTGCTCAAAAAGGAATCCAAAAGACAAAGTATTTTCTTCCACAATCAGCCTAAAGGCTGCCGCCCATAGGTTTTCCCCTTCAGGGTATCCGGGCGGCATAGAAGCGGTCTTTTCCACAAAAACAAACACTTTTCCAGACAGCCGAAAGGAGGTGATACCATGGCGGTATTTCGTATTGAGAAAACCCGCGACTACACGGTGATGTCCAACCACCACCTGCGCAACGCGGGGCTGTCCCTGAAATCCAAAGGGCTGCTTTCCATGATGCTGTCCTTGCCGGAGGACTGGAACTACACCACCAGGGGGCTTGCGAAAATCTGCAAGGAGGGTACGGACAGCATTGGTTCCGCCCTGAAGGAGCTGGAACGAGCCGGGTACATAATCCGCAATCGGCTGCGAGACAGCAAGGGCAAAATCGTGGATGTGGAGTATGTCATCTATGAGACACCCCATCCCCCGGATACGGGCCAGCCGTGTGAGAACGAGCCGGATACGGCTTGTCCAGATACGGAAAACCCGGATATGGATCATCCATGTCTGGAAAACCGGCCGCAATTAAATAAAGAGAAAAGAATTCCTGAAGAACAAAATACTGATTCATCAAGTACGGAAGGATCTAATCCTGTCCTATCCTCCCCCAAAGTCCCCAGGGGTTCGGACGGGATGGGACGGGACTGGATGCAGGAGCGTGAGAGTTATCGGGAACTCATTTTGGAGAACATCGAGTATGACTACCTCATCCAGAACCGTCAGCTTGACCGGGACCGTCTGGACGAGCTGGTGGAGCTCATGGTGGACACGGTATGCTCCCGCCGGGAGACCATCCGCATTGCCGGGGACGACTACCCGGCGGAGGTGGTCAAGTCCCGGTTCCTGAAGCTGGACAACTCTCACATCGAGTATGTGCTGGACCGGATGCGGGAGAACACCACCTATGTCCGCAATATCAAGAAATACCTGCTGGCCGCTTTGTATAACGCCCCGGCCACCATCGACAGCTACTACACTTCCCTGGTGAGCCATGACCTGTACGGCAGCGGAGATCGGAGGTGATATAAGTGCAGGAAGAAATTACCCAGGGCGTAATCTCCCTCTCGGTGGAGACCGGCAAGATGACGGCGGACCTGCTCCAAAAGGCTGTGAAGAAGGTGCTGGAGGAGATGCAGAAAAAGCCCTCCCAACGCACTTTACATCAGGGGAAACAGACCCTGCACCAGCTCAAACAGCATAGGGCCTCCCTGACCAACATTGAGATCACGGAGCAGAACATCAAGGCGTTTTCGGCGGTGGCGAAGAAGTACGACATCGACTACGCCCTGAAGAAGGACCCCCATACACAGCCCCCGCATTACTATGTGTTCTTCAAGGCGAAGGACAAGGACCAGCTCCAACCGGCCTTCAAGGAGTTCACCGCCATGACCCTGAACCGGGAGAAGCGCCCCACCATCCGGGAGCGGCTGGCCCAGGCCCAGGAACAGTCCAAGACCAAGCACCGGGAACGGGAGAAGGTCAAGGACAAGGACCGGGAGGTGGCGCGATGACCGGCAAGGTGAAAAAGCTGGTGCTGCTCAACCTCCCGTATCTCATCTTCGTGTATCTCTTTGATAAGCTCTGCCAGGGGGTGCGGCTGGCCCCTGGGGCGGACGCCTCGGAGAAACTGCTTCACATCGGGCAGGGCTTTTCGGCGGCCTTTGCCAGCCTGGCGCCCAGCTTCCATCTGGTGGACCTGTGCGTGGGCGCCGCCGGCGCGGTGCTGATCCGGCTGGCGGTCTACTCCAAGGGCAAGAACGCGAAGAAATACCGCCGGGGCATCGAGTACGGGAGCGCCCGCTGGGGCACCCCGGCCGATATAGCCCCCTACATCGACCCGGTGTTCCAGAATAACATCATTCTCACTCAGACAGAACGCCTCACCATGTCGAGCCGCCCCAAGGAGCCCAAGTACGCCCGGAACAAGAGTGTCCTGGTCATTGGCGGCTCCGGCAGCGGCAAGACGAGGTTTTTCGTCAAGCCCAACCTGCTCCAGTGTCATTCCTCCTATGTGGTCACCGACCCCAAGGGCACCATCCTGAACGAGGTGGGGACTCTGCTGGACCGCAAGGGATACCGCATTAAAAGCCTGAACCTCATCAGCTTCAAGAAGTCCATGCGGTACAACCCTCTGGCGTACATCCGCTCCGAGAAGGACATTTTGAAGCTGGTGAACGCCCTGATCCTCAACACCAAGGGAGAGGGCGAAAAGAGCTCCGAGGATTTTTGGGTGAAGGCCGAGCGCCTGTACTACTCAGCCCTCATCGGGTACATCTGGTACGAGGCGGAGCCGGAGGAGCGCAACTTCATCACCCTGCTGGACCTCATCAACGCCAGCGAGGCGCGGGAGAATGACGAGGAGTTTCAGTCTCCCGTGGACCTGCTGTTCGCCAAGCTGGAGAAGGAGCACCCGGATCACTTCGCTGTGAAGCAATACCGCAAATTCAAAATGGCCGCGGGCAAAACCCTAGCGTAAATTGGCCAGATAGGGCATCCCGCCCATGGTCAGATACTGGTTGAAGCACTGGCGAGAGTCGGCATCCGGATAAACGGTTTTGTACAGGTCCACAAACTCCCCAAAAGAAAAAGGATAAATGACGAATTCCACATACCGCCCCGCCAGATAGGTGGCCAGCTCTCCGGAGAGCAGCTTCGCGTTGGAACTAGTGATATAGATATCGCAGTCCAACTCCACCCGGAAGGAGTTGATACACTTCTCCCAGGCGTCTACCTCTTGGATCTCGTCAAAAAAAAGATAGACCTTTCCTTGTATGGCAGAAGCGCGCCGGAGGATCTCATCATGAAGGGCCTGGGCGGTACAGAGATGAGCGTTGCTCATATTCTCAAAATTGAGGGAAATAAACTGGCTGCCGTCAACGCCGAAAGCCAGCAGTTCCTCTTTGATCAGGTCCAACATGACCGACTTTCCGCTGCGGCGGATGCCGGTGAGAACTTTGACCAGTTCATTCCCCATAAAAGGTCGGATGCGTCTCATATAGAGTTCCCGTTTGATCAAGGGTCCAGCCTCCTCTCTGTTATTGAGCATATCACAAGTATATCCGAATTGCAAACAGATATTGCGGTTTTATCAGATATACTTGATAAAATCAAAAAATGAGCAAATTCATCGGCTGAACGAAATAACAAGAAATCCAGGGATTGGATGTCCTTTTGGGGAACTGAGGAAACACGGATCAGGAATACCCAAAAAGGCACGTTGTAAAAGTCACAGCGTGCCCTCTTTTTTGTGGAGGCGATGTACTTGAAGAAATACCGCTGGATACTTTTGCCCATCCTTTTGTGCTTTAGCGTGTGGCTGCTGTTCCACACGGTTCTCTTTGTGGGGATTGTGCCTTCCTCGTCTATGGAGCCCACCATCCCAGAGGACAGCATCATTCTGGGGAACCGCCTCATTGGAAACTTAGGCCGGGGCGACATCATCGTGTTCCGGCATGGGGGTAAGACTCTGGTCAAGCGCATTGTGGCGGTGGGAGGGGACACGGTCTCTCTCAATGACCAGGACGGTTCCTTCGCAGTGAACCAGGAATTGGCAACGGCAACCCGGATCCTCACCGTACCGAAGGACTATTTCTTTGTGGTGGGAGACAACCGCCAGAATTCTTTTGACAGCAGATTCTGGGAGGAACCTTTTGTGGGCGCGAAATGGGTATTGGCTCGTGTGAAATCCTAAGCCAGCCCGGTGTGCTTAGAAAACGTTTGTTCATATAGCATCCCTCCTAACTGAAAACAGCCGACTGGATTTTTCCAATCGGCTGAGGCATGTTTACTTATAATGTAAAATGGTATGGAAACGTGGACACCACTATCAGCGGCAGCGGCAACCTGACCCCTGTCTCCCAGCAAACGATGGCAGTGGAGCAGCCGGTCACTGTGACGGCGGTGAACTATGCCGCAGGGGATAATGTGGAAGAAGGAACAGTAATCGCCACGGCGGAGGATGCCCAGGGAGGCTCCATAGACTATACCGCCCCCTATGACTGCGTGCTGCTGGAGCTGCCTGTTTCCAGCGGGGATGAGCTGGAAGCTGGCGGCGAGGTGGCTATGGTCATGGGAACAGAGGGCTTCACCATGGGCATCGCTGTGGACGAGCAGGATATTTCCGCCGTAGCAGTGGGACAGGAGGTGGCCTTCACTGTGGACGCGGTGGACGGGGAATACATTCGCCTGTGGCGGTCACTTCATAATCATCTCTTTGTCAGACGGCAGCGGTTTCAGTGGTGCGGATGGCAGCGTCTGATACCAGTATGCGCAGG
>OLOQ01001328.1_pt1 | contig 24246 bp, 16 predicted proteins | sample 1673101 | NCBI WGS metagenome assembly OLOQ01 (sample SAMEA3136754, study PRJEB25190) | human gut metagenome | biome: human gut; feature: human-associated habitat; material: faeces | place: Austria | collected 2013 | reverse complement strand
AGGCCGTCATCGAGAACGGCGTCGACTGCGGCCCGCGCGCCTACCTGCGCCCGGGCACCCACATGCTCGACGGCTCCAAGGCCGGCACGCACGTGGAGATCAAGAAGTCCACGATCGGCGAGGGCTCCAAGGTTCCGCACCTGTCCTACATCGGCGACACCACCATGGGCTCCGGCGTCAACGTGGGCGCGGGCTCCATCACCTGCAACTACGACGGCGTTCACAAGCACAAGACCGTCATCGGCAAGGACGCCTTCATCGGTTCCGACACCATGATGGTCGCACCCGCTCAGATCGGCGACGGCGCGCTCGTTGCCGCCGGCTCCGTCATCACCGAGCCGGTCCCGGCAGACGCGCTCGGCCTGGGCCGCGCCCGTCAGGTAAATATTGAGGGCTGGGCCGCCGATTACCGCCGCCGCCTGCACGAGGACGACGAGGCATAACGTTTTACCAAGCACAAAAGGAGCTGTTCCCATGGGGACGGCTCCTTTTTCTATCGTGACCTGCGCGACCGGATGAGTGGTCGGTTCGTGTCCGTTGACGGTAAAGACGTTATCAAGACTCAATAAGCCCCGTCGCGCGGTTACAATGCAACAAGGCATCTATATGGCATTCGATGTATAAAGGAGAAGGGTAATGCCGATTAATGATCCCGAGAAGTCGGAGAATATGCGCAAGTCCATCCGCGTGTATTCCGGTTCCTCCAACCGTCCCCTCGCTCAGAAGATTGCTGAGTACCTTGGGGTCGAGCTTTCGGGCCTTACGCTAAAGCAGTTCGCCAATGGTGAGATTTACGCCCGCTACGACGAGACCGTCCGCGGCGCCGACGTCTTCCTGATTCAGTCCGTGGCCGGCGGCAACGTCAACGACATGCTCATGGAGCTGCTCATCGCCACCGACGCTGCCAAGCGCGCATCCGCCCGCTCCATCACCGCCGTTATCACCCACTACGGCTATGCCCGCCAGGACCGCAAGGCCGGCCCGCGCGAGCCCATCACCGCCCGCCTCGTCGCCAACCTGCTCGAGCGCGCCGGCGTCGACCGCATCATCACCCTCGACCTGCACCAGGGTCAGATCCAGGGCTTCTTTGATATCCCGGTTAACCACCTGTCCGCACTGCCGCTGTTTGGCCAGTACTACAACGACATGCACTTCGACACCGACAACCTGGTTGTCGTCTCCCCCGACGTGGGTCGTGCCAAGGCCGCCAAGAAGCTGTCCGACATGCTCGGCTGCGACTTGGCCATCGCCCACAAGGGTCGTCCGCGCCACAACGCTGCCGAGGTCATGGGCATCATCGGTGACATCAAGGGCAAGACCTGCATCATCAACGACGACATGATCGACACCGCGGGCACCCTGTGCGCCAACGTCAAGGAGCTCAAGGCCATGGGCGCTGGCGACATCTACGTGTGCGCCACCCACGGCATCTTCTCCGGTCCGGCCATCGAGCGTCTGAATGACGCCCCGATCGTCGAGTGCCTCGTCACCGACGCCATTCCCGTCGAGGTCGGCGGCAAGATCAAGACCATCTCGGTCGCCGAGGAGTTCGCTCAGGCCATCTCCGCCGTCTACCACGAGGAGCCCGTCTCCACGCTCGTCGGCGGCGACTTCGCGCTGTAGTCGCATCGTCCTTGCAACCCGGCGCATCGCCGTCGGAACAGAAGAAACCCCCGCGCTCCCCCTTGCTTCGCAAAGGTCGCGCGGGGGTTTCTTCTGTTCCGACGGCTTGCTCTGCCGCAGCCGTGCTTTTGTCTGGTGGGATTTCGCTGAAACGAAGTCTCGCCTTCGGCGGGCGTGGTAGCCTTTGTCGTTGATTGAACTATTTACCTAACGGAGGACAAACATGGCAGCTGCACAGCCGCTCAAGATTCGCATGGTTGCCGGACTTGGCAACCCTGGCGATGAGTATGCCGAGACCCGCCACAACGCCGGCTTTAAGGCGATCGACGAGCTGGCCCGTCAGGCCGGCGTCACGTACTGGAAAAACCAGGCAGGCGCCGAGGTCGCGCTCATCAACATCAACGACCCCGAGGAAGAGGGCGGCAAGCGCCAGATTGTGCTGGTCAAGCCGCAGTCGTACATGAATACCTCGGGCGGCCCCATCTCCAAGCTTTGCCGCGAGTACAAAATCAAAGCCGAGGAGCTGCTCGTAATCCACGACGAGCTCGATATTCCCGCCGGCGACGTGCGCGTCAAGGTGGGCGGTGGCCACGCCGGTCACAACGGTCTTCGTTCCATCATCGACAAGATGGGCAGCCGCGACTTCAGCCGCATCCGCACCGGCATCGGCAACCCTCCCGGCAAGATGGCTGTCGCCGACTACGTGCTCAAGCAGCTGCGCGCCCGCGAGGCCGAGGACTTCCAGGACACCTGCGCCCGCGCCGCCGACGCCGCGGGTCTCGCCATCGTGCACGGCGTGGTCTACGCCCGCGACCACGTCAACGGCTCCGCCTCCGCCAACGGCAAGCACTAAAACCTACCATTTAGGGATGTTAATTTTGACAGGTTTTATATGCGAAAACGCCGCAGCGGCCGCATCGCAATAAGCCCTGTACCACCATACATATGCAACGCTCAAAAGGGTGCCGGTCTCACCAATGCGCGAGGCCGGCACCCTTTGCCGTTTTGCCTGATAAAACCTGCCAAAATAAACCCGCCTTTTTTGGTAGGTCACTTTTCCCGCCTGCCAAAGATACACGTAAGCGACATGCCCATGAGGGTATAATTTGCACCGTATGTCTGCACAACGCCTGTGCGCGTACGGTTTTATTCGGGCTACCGTCCATTTCCGTGGAGGCACGGTTCGGCAGCCCTAACAAGAGAGGGGTTCTATGTATAAGATCCTGGAGAAGACGCAGTTCTCGGAGAAGGTGTTCAAGTTCCGCATCGAGGCGCCCGCAATCGCCAAGCATGCGCACGCTGGACAGTTCCTCATGGTCCGCGCCAACGAGACGGGCGAGCGTGTCCCGTTTACCCTGGCCGGCTGGAACGGTGACGAGGGCTGGGTCGAGTTCATCTTCATGGTGATCGGCAAGACCACCGAAATGCTTTCCACCTACGAGGCCGGCGAGTCGCTGCGCGACGTCGTGGGCCCGCTGGGCGTTCCCACCGAGATGGCTGAGGGCCCCTGTGCCGTCATTGGCGGCGGCGTCGGCCTGGCAATTGCCTTCCCGGTCGCCAAGCACCTGGTCGAGACCGGTCACGAGGTGCATGCCATCATGGGCGCCCGCACCAAGGACCTCCTGCTCATGGAGGACCAGTTCCGCGAGCTCCTCGACGAGGACCACATCCACATCACCACTGACGACGGTTCCTACGGCGAGCAGGGCGTTGTTACCGCTCCGCTGGAGCGCCTGCTGCAGGACAAAGCTGTGAGCCAGGTCTTCTGCGTCGGCCCCGTTCCGATGATGAAGTTCTCGACCCTCACCGCCCAGAAGTACGACACCCCCATCACCGCGTCGCTCAACCCCATCATGGTTGACGGCACCGGTATGTGCGGCTGCTGCCGCGTCGAGGTGGGCGGCGTGACCAAGTTCGCTTGCGTCGACGGCCCCGACTTCGATGCCACCCTGGTCGACTGGGATGACCTTCGTGCCCGCCAGGCCGCTTACCGTTCCGAAGAGGGCGAGTCCCTCAAGGCCTATGAGGAAAAGAGCTGCGCATGCCACTAGTTAACGGTCGTTTCGTTGCCGATATGAAGTCGCCCCGCACCCCCGATAACGAGGAGCCGGCTGCCGAGCGCGCCTGCGACTTCCGCCCCGTCGACAAGGGCTTCACCGAGGAGATGGCGCTGGCCGAGGCCGAGCGCTGCCTCAACTGCAAGAAGCCGTTCTGTGTTGAGGGTTGCCCCGTCAACATCAACATCCCCCGCTTTATCGAGCAGATCCGCGCGAAGGACTTCGGCGGCGCCCTCGATACCATCCGCGAGGACTCCATGCTTCCCGCCATCTGCGGCCGCGTCTGCCCGCAGGAGAACCAGTGCGAGGGCAAGTGCATCCGTGGCAAGAAGTCCGAGCCCGTGGCCATCGGCCAGCTCGAGCGCTTCCTGGGTGACCGCCCCGAGCTCGCCTCCACGCCCAAGATGGCCCCCAAGAACGGCAAGAAGGTCGCGGTCGTCGGCTCTGGCCCGTCCGGCATCACCTGCGCCGGCGAGCTCGCCCGCAACGGCTTTGACGTCACCGTCTTTGAGGCCTTCTTTACCGGCGGCGGCGTGCTGGTCTACGGCATCCCCGAGTTCCGTCTGCCCAAGGCAGTCGTCAAGCGCGAGATTGACGGCCTGGAAGACATGGGCGTCAAGTTTGAGTACAACTCCGTCGTGGGCAACATGGCCACGGCCGAGGAGCTGTTCGAGCAGGGCTTCGACGCCATCTACGTGGCGACCGGCGCTGGCCTGCCCAAGTTCCTCAACGTCCCCGGCGAGAACCTGCCCAACGTCTTCTTCGCCAACGAGTACCTCACCCGCGTGAACCTGATGAAGGCTAACAAGTTCCCCGAGTACGACACCCCCACCAAGCACGGCAAGAACGTCGTTGTCTTTGGCGGCGGCAACGTGGCTATGGACGCCGTCCGTACCGCCAAGCGTCTGGGCGCCGAGCACGCCATCATCGCCTACCGTCGTACCGAGGACGAGATGCCCTGCCGTCGCGCCGAGCTGCACCATGCCAAGGCCGAGGGCGTCGAGGTTCTGCCGCTCGTCTCCCCGCTCGAGTTTGTCGCTGGCGAGGACGGCTCCGTGTGTGCCGTCAAGGTCCAGAAGATGGAGCTCGGCGAGCCTGACGAGTCCGGCCGCCGTCGCCCGGTGCCCATCGAGGGCGCCATCGAGGAGATCCCCTGCGACGTCGCGATCTCGGCCATCGGTACCAACGCCAACCCCTTCGCAAAGAAGATCGGCGGCAAGATGGAGCTCAACAAGTGGGGCTACATCGTTGCTGACGAGGAGACCGGCCAGACCACCGATCCCCGCATCTGGGCCGGCGGCGACATCGTCACCGGTGCCGCTACGGTCATTCTGGCGATGGGTGCCGGCAAGAAGGCCGCCGCTTCCATCACCAAGAGCCTGCTGGGCGAGTAATCACCTACAGCGCTAGCCACCAAACGGCAAAGTCCCCGTCGAGCACACGCCCGGCGGGGACTTTTTTATACCGGCCGCCCAAACCACCACAATGGGGACAGGCACCTTTGTGGTGGTTTGGGGCCTGGTCGGCGAACCGATTCCGACGTTTGTCTCAATCTGTAACAGTTAGACCCTGTTGAGCCTTGTAGTTGTTACAGATCAAGATATTGTGCGAACATCCGCCTGTTCATCTCAATCTGTAACAGTTAGAGGCCAAATTCCTCGCTACGTGTTACAGATCGAGACGTTAGGTTGGCGGCTGAACAGTTCGTCTCAATCTGTAACACCTGGAGCCGTTTTGGGCAGTTTGGTGTTACAGATTGAGATTTTGCTAAAGCCGAGGATGGGCGCCGCCGCAAAAACCTAGCGCTTGCGGCGCTTGGTTGCGGCGACACCGGCAGCGGCAACGGTTGCACCGGCGATGCCCAGAGCAGCGACTGTCATCGCGGCGGAGTCACCCGTGCCGGCAAGCTCCGTGCCACCGGACTTCTTGCCGTTCTTGCCCTCACCCTTGGACTTGTTCGTCGTCACCGTGGTCGTCGTCGAAGTTGAACTGCCCGCAGGGACCCCGGTGCCGCCAGAGCCATCCGTACCGCCGCCCTGCTCGCCGTCGCCAGGCGTCGGGTCCGGCTCGGGCGTCGGCTCAGGCGCCGCCTCATCGGTCACCGTAATCGTAATGTTCAGACGCTCGGAATACTCGCTGTACGACATGCCAGGGCGCTGTGCCGCAATGCGCACATACATGTTGCTATCGAGCGCAATAGGCTCGGTGTACTTTACGCGGCCTTCGTCACGGCAGGGGCAGGTGTCGTTGATGGTGTACCAAATCGTCGTGCCATCCTCGGCCGAAAGCTCCAGCTTCGTGCCCTTGGGCACCGTAATATAGTTCTCCTTGGGCGACCATGCACCAAACGTCGTCGCACCAATCGTCGCCACCGGTCGCGCCGGTCGCACCGCCTCGGCAGACACGCGAACGTCGACCTGCTTGGACAGAGCCGTGCCGTCCACCGCCGCCGTCAACGTCGTCAAACCGGGCAGGGCACCATGCAGCACAAACGTCGCCGCGCCGTCCTCGCCCGTCACGGCCTGGGTGGCATCGACAGAGCAGATAGCCGAGGACTCCAGCCCAACACTAACCTTTGCGCCCGCAAACGGCTTACCCGCCTTATCGGTCACGTGCGCCACCAGCTCAAAGTCACTACCATCAAGCATGGTCACGGCCTGCTCCACGTTGAGCTTGAGCTTGTCGGCACGAACGCCCACGACAAGCTCGCCACTTGCCCAGCGCGCCATGGCCGTGCCGGCGTAGTTGCGAGCACCGTCGAGCCCAAACGCCACCGTCGAGCCCGCCTCACGCGCATCGGCATAGCGAATACGCAGCACGCGCGACAGCGGCTTGCCATTGGGATCGTCCTGCTTGTCGAGCCACGTATACCTCACGTCGCCCAAGCCCTGCGCGCACAATGCGACCAGTGCATCGTCGCTCGCATCCATATACTGCGCAAACTCAACCTCGATGCAATCGGTATAGGCATGGGCCGAAACCACCTCGGGTGCCGCCGTCGACACCAAGCCAATGTTCACCTCAGTCTGAATCGGCGGCACGCGCAGCCAAGCCGAACGCGCCTCCTCATACCCGTCCTTGATCACGCGCACCTGATACCAGCCGGTCGGCGTATTCCAGTTGTATGCACCGTCCGCACCCGTTGCAAGCGGATTGTCCTGCTCATACTCCTCGGCATCCCAACGCACTGCATTGGTGCCGGCCGCATCGTCGGCGCTCCACAGCTCAACCGTCGCGCCTTCAACCGTATTGGACAGCAGGCCCTCGTACACCACGCCCGCAGGGTCGGGTGCAGCCTTGGCAGCCACATTGCGATAACGCGCCTCGAAGATCGACTGCATCTTCTCGTCCGAGATCAAGCCGTCCTTGTTGGCCTTGTAGACCTCGGCATCAGTCAGCTCGCCCCAGTTGACCGTAATACGATTCTGGCACGCGCGCTCCACCTGCTCGCAGGCAACATCGTAGGCGCATTCGGCATTGGTCAGCTTAATCGCGCGCTCCGAACCTACGCTGGTCGAAGCCGCGTCATAGGCAGCGCCCACCACGGTACCCGCCGAACCGGCCGTCAGCACGCCGGCGATTGTCATAATGGAGCCCACTGCCACATCGGTGCTGTCGTGGCAGAGTTGGCGATACAGCAGATCCTCAAACGCACGCGCCTTCTCCATGGCGTCACGCAGCGCGTAAATGCACTTCCAGTCGTCCTCGGTCTTCTCGGGCTTGGCAAGCAAGCGCGTATGCTGAAGCTCATAGCCCTCGCGCTCGCCCTTCACCTTCTGCATACGGACGTTCACGTTCTCCCAGTTCTTGCTGGCATCGTTCACGCCGTAAATGCCGGTAAAGATGCCGATGCCCTGGGTCGCCGCGGGAAACGCCTGGCCGGCCGCCTTCCACGCATCGGTCTTAAAGACCTGTCCGAACATCTCGCACTCGATCTTATAGCTCTTGAGCGAACGGATCGTGCGGATGAGCTTCATATGGGCGCTCACGTCACCGTTGAGCTTCCAGGCCATGAGCCATCCGCGCACCTTGGAGTTGTTGAGGCTATGGACCACATTCCAGTTGTCGTACAGGTTGTCCAGAATGTCGCACTGCATGGCGATCGAGTTAAACAGAAGCGCCTGGTTCTTGTTGTTATTGGAGTTCTCGATAAACTCCGACTCTATATAGGCCGTCTGCTCGCCATCGGGCGCGGCGACCTTAAAGCCCTTGACGGTATCGTCGTCAGCCGCCTTGTAGCTCAGCGAGCTGCCGAGCGCCTGGCCCAAATCGTTAAACCCGTTCATCGACTGGCCGTTGTACTCGCTGGCCTTAATGCCCGCACACTTGTTGAGTGCCGCAGCGGTTGCGTCATTCCAGCTTCCGTATTGGTTGAGCTGGCCGATACCCATCGACTGGCCCACCAGATCCTCGGCCTGCTGGGCAATAAACTCCGCTCGCGATGCATGGTCGACGAGCTCCTTGATGGCGGCCGCATCCGCAGCGTTCGCGCCCTGGGCCGCCGCGAGTTCCTGATACCAATCCTCGCTGGTGCCGTAAACATCCTCAAAGATCATCTTGTCCACATTGACGCCATAGCTGTCGCCCTGCTGGGTCAGCAGCGCCGCCGACCCGCCGACCGCGGCCTTGAGCTCAGCCGCAAACTGCGCGGCCTCGTCGTTGCCAGCACCATCACCCTCGCCGTCGCTGGCGGCAGGGGCGCGACGAGCCTTACGGGCAGCTCCACCTTGGGCTTCGTCCTCTTTACCGTTCTCGTCCTCCTCGGCAAACGCATCAGCGACCATCTGGTCAATCGCGTCGTTAAAGGCCTCGTCGACATCATTAAACGAGTTATCCATCATATACTCGTGCCACTGCTGCACGGCATTCGAGAACTCCTGCTGGCGCTCCTCGGCCGCGGCGGAATGCTTTTTGGCCGAAGCGTTGGCGTCAAAACTCAGCATGGTCATAAGTTGAGCGTTGGAGATGCGGTAGGTCTGCGGCATAAAGATTTGCTCAAAGTTGCCGCAGTTCACATAGGTCGAGTCGTTTGCCTTGTTGAACTCATCGAGCAGTTTGAGATAGCCCTCGTCCACATACTCGGCCGCGTAGCGCACGCGGGTGCCCTCGCGCGACTTTTGGCTCAGCGGAATCGTCACGGTCTTGCCGTCCACGCAGTCCACGTACAGGTCGAGCGTGTCGGCGGCATCTTCGTTTCCCACCTCGAGCGTAATATCGAACGTCCAGTAGGCGTTCTTCTTTTGTGGCAGATGATGGAAGGTCCACAGGCTCTTGCCGGTGTCCTTGCCGTCCTTGACCAAGTTTTGCGTACCGCCACGATACGTCACATCAAAGTTCCAGACCGAAGCACCCGGAACATAGCGCACATAATTGCGAGCCGTTACCTCGGCAGCAGCGGCGGCGACATCGGTCGAGCCCACGCGCGCTTCGAGCGTCACACGCTCGGCGGCAAGCGTATCCTGCGGCAGTTCGTATTCAATCTTGGCACGGCCGAGTTTATTGGTCTTGCCGGTGTACTTTGCAGCCGACGAGCCCGTCCCCACGGTGAGCTGCACGCTCTTGCCCGGCGCTGCATAAACGTAGGCCACATTGCCCAGCAGGCTGTGAACGTCGGTGCTGTCGACCTCGATGCGCGATCCGCTAACCTCGAGTGTGGTGCTTCCCAGCGGCAATGTCACCTCGCCCAGCGTAATGAGCGGCGAGACGGCATAGATGCCCGCGGCCTTGGGCTTAAAGCGCACAAACACATCGGCGCCCATGCCCTTCTTCATATCGAGAACGAGGTTGTCGCCCTCCCAAGTTGTGGCAGCCCACATGGCATCGGAGCTGGCGCCGGCTTCGCGAGCGCCTGCGGACACATCCTCGACGGCATCCTTGGCCAGAGGAATCTCAATCTTGGCAGCCTGGCTGTCCTTGAGCTCGTAATGAATGCGCAGCTCGGTCTCCGCGCCAACGACCGCGGACGAATCAGCGATAACCGAGCCCGCCGTCAGCCCGCGCTCGGCACGATACGTCTCCACGTCAAACGTGGGGACGTCGAGCGTCACGTCGAGCTGTTTGCCGTCCTCAATCTTCACCTGCTTTTGCGCGATATGCTTACCCACGGTCAGCCCTAGGCGGCTAAACGTGGAATAACTCGTCGCTTGGATGTCGTAGCTCGTCTTGTTAAAGGCGACGATGGTGTACGAACCGGCCTTAAGGCGCGGCGTCTCGGCCTTCATGATAGGCGTGGTGCCATCGTCTTCGTAACCCATCAGATAGGTGACGCCGTCGGCGACTAGCTTGCCGTCGGACGTACGGAACACCAGCACGCGGTTGGCGCCCTGGTAGTCGCCCTTAGTCGTGACCGTCGCCGTGCCCCAGGGCTTCAAGTCGATATCGACCTTGCCGGCCGAAGGCTTCACCGTCGCCGTCGCCCCACCCAGCTTGAGGCTGTCTTTAGGCTCGAGCGTTATCTCCAGATCCTGGTCCGCGTCGGCAATGGCCTGCGACACCACGAGCGCTGTGCCCTGGATACGGAAGTCGTTTTCCTTGTCACCCTTGGCAGGTTTAAGCGTCTTGCCGCCGCTCTTCACCGTCAGACCGATGTTATCGAGACTATCGAGCTCAATGCGTTCGGTCTTATCCTGGCCTGCGACCGGTTCGAGATAGGCCACGTTAAGCTCAATCGCGCGCGAAGCCGGAATCTTGGTAAAGTCCTCGGCCTTAATCTCTCCGATATTCCATGTGCCCGTCATCTGGTCGCCCGGGCGCGTCAGCACCATGTCATAGTAACCGCTGAGCGAAATGCGCAGGGTGGCTGCTGTCTTGGAGAGAGCGTCCGCTGTAAAGCTGCCGTCGTCGCCAACCGCCAGCGGCGTGGACTGCCCCGCCTGCACGAGTGTAGCCGTCGCGCTCTGGGGAAGTTTGCCCGTCACCTGGGCCGCCTCGCCCATCCACTCAAACGTGTAGGCAGGCTTCGAGGAATCGACGGAGTCCTTGCGATCGGCCACGGCATCGGCAAGCTTTTTGACCATCGAGGGGTTGCCAGCCGAATCGGTCGCATGGGCATAGATGGTCTGGCCTTCACTAAAGGGAATCGCATACGTTACGCCATCGATTGTCACGCGCTCATTATAGTCGCCCGGATAGCCCGCCTCACCAAACTGAAGATCGGGGTTCATCACGCGCAGGGCAACGGCATTATGGTTCGTCTCGTTTCCGTATCTCGTGTTCTCAAAAGCTCCCCACTCTATCATTTCCACGCTTTTGGGTAGCACAATCTCTTTGCCGGCAATCGCAGGATCAAGAGAGGCGAACGCGAGCGCCCCGATAGATTTGACACCATCGCCAATCGTCACCGACGACACATGCGAGCACCCGTCAAAGGCATAGCGCTCAATCCGCTCCACCGTGCCCGGCACGTTGATCTGCGTAAAGGTGAGTACCGTTGTATCCGAGACATAGAACTGCGGCACGCCGCAATTGGCGAAGGCACGATAGTCGATAGTCTTAACCGAAGGTGGCAGCGTTGCCACCACATTGTCGTCAAGCTGTTCGCAGCCCTCAAAGGCCTGCTCGGGAATCGTGGTAAAGGCCGCGTTATTGGGCCAGGTCACCGCGTGAAGTGTCTTGCTTCCGGTAAACGCATTCCAGCCCAGTTCCTCAACCGAATCGGGCAGTGCGATTTCCTTGATGCTGCTGCCTCCCAGGCCGCCAACGGTGCGGACGTGCGAATCGGGGGCGAAGGTGACCGATGTGAGAGCGGCGTTTCCCATGCCCCTAAGGCTTACGACATGCTTGCCGTCGATGGTCGAGGGCACCTCCAACGTGGTAATGCCCGCGTCGCCATACTCGATAGAAATTTCGTTGGTGAGGCTATCAATCGAGAAGTAGTACTGCGCGGGGGTCTGCTCGCCGGCCACGTAGCCATCGTCGTATTCGTCCTTTACGCCCGTGGCGCCCTTCGAGGTTGCCCAGAGTTCAAGTTCCTCGTTCCAGGTCGCCTCGGTGCCGGAAGCCTCCTCTTGCTTTTGCCGCTCGGCGAGCTCCTTGCCCTCGACAAGATCGGTGGCAAGCGTACCCGCAGGTGTGCTCTCGGTCTGTCCGGCGCCCGTCAGGCCCGCCGCCGATGCAATCTCGGAGGCCGGGGGCGTAGGGGTATCACCGGTATCGAGCACTGTGGGATCGGCGGCGCCGGCATCGGGCGCGGGGTCGGCGGAAGCAGAGTCTGACGTTTGGGCGTCAGCCGAATCGGCGGGAGCGGCGTCGGCTGCCTGACCGTTATCCGTCTGCACAAAAGTGCCGTCGGTGGTGAGGGTCTCGGCAAACGCGCCCGCGGGCAACGAACCCGTCACCATAGTGAGGGTCACCGCGGCAACGGTCAGGCGGCGGTAAAGCGCTCGAACAGTGGTCCACCTCATGGTCGTTCCTTTCTTGCAAACCTAAAGTCATCCAGCGTAATCGTGGTCCACAAACAAAGCGAACGGTAGGTTCATATATACGAACCTACCGTTCTACCTGCGCAAACCACCACAATGGGGACAGGCACCTTTGTGGTGGTTTGGGACATGCCCGGTCGTTTTGTCTCAATCTGTAACAGTTAGAGGTCAAATTCCCCGCTTGGTGTTACAGATCGAGACATTAGATTGGCGGCCATTCGGTTCATCTAAATCTGTGACATCTAGGGCCGTTTTGGGCAGTTTGGTGTTACAGATTGAGATTTTGCTAAATCCGAGAATGGACGCTGCCACCAAAAACCTAGCGCTTGCGGCGCTTGGTCGCGGCGATGCCGGCGGCGGCAACGGTTGCGCCGGCGATACCCAGGGCGGTGACCGTCAATGCGGTGGTATCCCCCGTGGTAGCCAGGACAGCATCGCCCTTCTTGGCCTGCGTGGTTTTCTCAACCGTCTTGGTCGTGGCTGTTGTCGTGGCCGGCTTGGCCGCGGGTTTGGTCTCGGGCTTCACTTCGGGCTTGGTCTCGGGCTTAACCTCAGGCTGCGGTGTCGGCTTGGGATCCGGCGTAGGCTGCGAATCGGGAGTCGGCGTGGCTTCAGGCGTAAAGGTCAGATCGGTGTTGAGCCACAGGGTGTAGATCCAGCCGCTCTCGGGATCAACTACACTCGCTTCGCCCATCTGGTAGCCGCACTCCTGGCCGTTGATCACCAGCTTGGTGTCGGGCGTAAAGTAGAAGCCGCGCGCGGGCTTGAGGTAGATACCGTAGCGATAGGTCACGCCAGGCTTAAAGACGTCGATGTGGTTCGTGATGTTCTGATCCCAGAACTTCTGAGAGTTCACTTCGCTGCCATCGCTGCCCATCCAGTACTCACACTGAGGAAGGGAGTTGGAGCCCGTCGGAACACTCGCCGTAAAGACCGGCTTATCGCCCGCCTTAAAGGTGGTCGTGGCGCCATTAATCTCGATAACGTCGATGGCGCGCCATTCGTCGATTGGCTGCTCGCACAGCATATTGTCAGTGTTTGGGGCGAAGACGCCGTTGACGGTCTTGATGTGGTGCGCCCAATGGCCGTTGACGTTCATATTGCAGTCATCGGCCACGGTATTGTCGCCCTTGAGCCTCAGCTCAACGGAGTACATGTAGAACTTGCCCTCCTCGAAGTGGTCAATCTTCTTCATGCCCGGCTTGTACTCTGCGGGATCGGAATACCAGAAGGCGACGGGTACCGACTCCCCGGATTCCATATTGAGCTCCATTTCCTCCCAGCACTCGTAGGCGATCTCGTACTTGTCGGCATCGGCAGCGGGGATCGTCGCGGTCGCGCGCGGCGCCTCGCCGGGCGCGTAGTCGGTCTTCACGTCGTTGACGTCCAGGTTATGGAGGGCTTCGTTTTCTGACGCAACGAGCGTAATTTCGCTATTGATGGCGTAGCGGAGGTAATAATCGTACCTGGTTTCGTTGAGGATAGTCGAGCTGCCTTCATAGTCAGTTCCGGTATACTCCAGTGCCGTGCCAATATAGAGAGCCTCATTGCGCGCGAGTCGATACAAGCCGCCTGCCGCGCCACCCGTAAAGGTCAGCGTCAGCCTCATGTGATCGCCAACAGGCTCAAAGTGAGCCGTCACATCGGACATAGATGTGTCCTGGACTTCAGCCAGAGTGCCCGAAACAGCATCGGCCCGGTAGTACTTGGTTTCGACAAGTTCGCAGGGCGGCTCATCCGGCATGCCGCCCTCAACATCGGGAAAATCATAGGTATACGACTGGCCCTTTTCGAGTGTGACATTGCTCGGAAGCGCGCAGTCCGTGTAGCGGGGAACCACGGTCGTATTGACCCTAACGTCGCTGCCGCCAACAACATCGGTCACACCGCAGGGCATGATGGCGTTGCTCGCTGGCATGGCGTCGTCGTCGCCAGAAGCGTTTTGCCCAGCGAGCGCAGCACCGCTAGACTCATTGACGGCATCGGCTGGGATTGTCTGCTGAGGCTCAACGGTGACTTGCGCCGCCGGAGCAGCATCGGTTGCAGGCGCGGTCGAAGCAGCTGGTGCGGTCGTTGCAGCCGCATCCTCCGCAACCGCCGGCGTCACCGGAGCCGCGGCAACCTCGTCCGTCCCAGCGGCGGAATCGGCGCATTCCGTCGCCAGCGCCACGCTCGGCAGCAGCAACTGGCCGACCATAAGCGCGCACGCGCCAGCGCAAGCGATTTTGGCACCCACACAACGCCAGGTACCGTGAGCCAGCGAGCAGGTACGCTCGCGCTGGGTTTGCTTTTCAAAGTGGCTTCCGTACATAACGGCCTCCTTGGTCGTAGGGGCATACCACCGCAAAGGCGCCTGTCCCCTTTGCGGTGGTTCCGTACCACCAAGATGCGCCAAATGACTCCGTACGCCTAGGTTCATAGATGCGAACCTAGGCCTCTACCTGCGGTTTAATTCAATATGATTTCGTTGTCGCCACACGCGTCCCAGGGACGCTACAATCGAGGACACAATCATTCGTCCATCCAAAGGACCGTCCTTGAACCTGAGCAAGCCTAAAATCAACGCGCTTCTGGCACTCGCGCTCTTCACCTTCGCCTTCCTTGCCGCCGAGTTTCGATTCGACATCAATGTCGGGCTGCTCACCGGTGCCGAGCGTGTTGTGATTGCGCAGGGCTTCATCCTCGGCGCCAGCGTGATCGGCTTTATCGGATATGCGCCGCTGCTCGGGCTCGCACAGCGCAAAGGCCACTCACTGGCAGCCGCCAACGCCGCTGTTCCCATCGCCATCGTGGGCCTAATCCAAATTCAATCCCCCACGGACCCGCTTGCGCTCGAGATTCTGGGCTGCGTGGCATTCTTTGGACTCGGCCTGCTGGGCGCCGCTGCGCACCACGCCTTTTCACTGGCGTTTCAAGACGATCCCAAGCTCGCCACCGGTGCGGGAGCAGCCTATGCCGCGGGCATCCTGATGCAGTTCGCCGTCAACCTGCTCAATTGCGGCGGTATCGCAGAGCTCATCGTCCTTGGCGCAGCGACTATCGCCATATCCGCCCTCAGCGTCGTTCCCCAAAAAGCTGCCGAGAGCTCCAGCCCTGCCATCAATCCCTTTGCTGAGTCCTCTCATGCCCTCGCCAAACAGGCATGCTGGAGCATCGCGCTCGTCATGATTCTTGCCTGTCTGTTCTCCACCCTCGACAACGTGGTCACACTCTCCAACGCCCACGGCACCATTGCCGTGCAGACTTGGCCGCGCCTCTTTTTGGCGGCAAGCGGCCTTGCCGCCGGTCTTATCTTTGACCTTGCCGAGCGCCGCTACATGGGGCTTGTCATGCTCGGCATCGCCGTGCTCTCGACCATTTCCATCCTGGCCGTGGAGGCCGGCGCCGATCCCAACCTAGGCCTTGTCGTCTTTTACCTGAGCTCGGGCTTTTTTGTCACATTCTTTACCGCCACCTTTACACAGCTGGCACCGCGCATGCATGCACCCGCCCTCTGGGCCGGCATGGGGCGCGCCGCCAACAATGTATGTGCATTCACTACATCGGGCATCTCGCTGGCACTTGTGACCTCGGGCAACGTTGCCCTCATCATGATCGGTGCGCTCATGCTGCTCGTGGCGGCGAGTGTGGCGTTTGTAGCCGCGGGCCTGTTCCGCCTGCCCCAAACCGAGCAGGAGCGCGAGCGCGAGCAGCTGGCAGAAGAAGCACTCGCCGCCCCCACCATCGAGGAGCAACGCCAGGCCTTCATCGCCAACCACGCTCTCACCCCGCGCGAAGTCGACGTGCTCATAGCCGTGACCCAGGATGAACGCCCGCTCAAGCAGGTCGCCGAGGAGCTCGGTATCTCGATGCGCATGGTGCAGCGCCACCTGAGCTCTATCTACCAAAAGACCGACACGCAGACGCGCGCCGGTCTCACCAAGGCCTTCCCCTCCGCCTAAAACAAAAACCACCACAAAGGTGCCTGTCCCCTTTGTGGTGGTTTTTGGTCGGTTAAGCCTCGAGTTGCGCCACTTTGTAGCGGTAGGCGGCGGCGATAACGTCTTTACAGCCCTCGCGTCCCAACTTGGCGCGGTTGACGACGATGTCTTTGCCGCTCGTCATCTTCCACTTTCCGGCGCTGTAGCGCTTGTAGAACGCCTCGCGCGCCTTCTGCTGCTGCTTGACCAGCTTGGCGCCCTTCTTTTTGTTAAGTCCACGCTTCTTGCGCACGATCTCGACGCGGTCCTCAAAGGGTGCGGTCACCAACACGGCAATATGGTTGGGGTTGTTACGCAGCAGGTAATCGGACAGGCGACCTTCAATAATGCAGCTCTCGGTCTCGCCCAGATCCAAAATCACCTGGCTCATCTTTTGGAACAACTTGTCCGAGTACGAGCGCGCATCGTAGCGGTCGGGCAGGAACGCCATGTTCTCCACGGCCAGACGTTCGTCATAGGCGGCCATCTTATCGAGCGACTCGCCCGCGCGCAGAGACGCGCGCACCAGCAGCTCGTTGTCGTACAGCGGAATCCCCAACTCGTCGGCAAGCATGCGACCAATCTCGTGGCCCTCGGCGCCAAAGTCGCGCGCGATGGTAATGACCACAGGATTCTTCTTGTTCTCCAGATCGCTCATCGCGATTCCTTTCTCTATGTGGCAAAGGGGCTGTCCCTTTGCCACATTCTACGCTGCCACCATTCGCCTCTGATATGCGCGAACCAGCAGCGAGATACCAAAGTTGAGCACAAAGTACATCGCAAACACCAGGCCGTAGAGCATAAGCACCTGCGACAGATCGATCGCGTGGGCCATCACGACGTTTGCCGTGTACATGAGCTCGGCCACGTTAATGCCCGAAAGATACGAGCTGTCCTTGATGACGGTCGTGCACTGGCTAAACAGCGCCGGAATGATCGTCTTAAATGTCTGCGGCAGAATGATGTAGCGCATGGTGGCAAAGAAGCCGAAGCCCTGGCTCTGCGCTGCCTCAAACTGGCCGCGCGGAATCGAGTTGAGGCCGCCGCGCACAATCTCGGCCATAACAGCGCTGGTAAACAGCGTGAAGGCGATGGTCGAAATCACAATGTCCAAACCCTGCACCGTAAAGTAGATAAACAGGATCCACAGCAGGTTCGGCGTGCAGCGGAACAGCTCGATATAGGCGCTCACCAAAATACGGAACGGGCGGGGCGCATAGCTTTTAACGAGCGCCAGCACCGTGCCAAAGATGAGCGAGAAAAAAATCGACAGCGCCGAGATCTCGATTGTCTTAACAAAGCCGCCCCAAATGTAGAGCAGGTTGGTCGCGTTGAAGATTTCCATGCGCTAGGCCTCCTCTACGTTGTCGAGCCCCAGCTCGGCCAGGCTCACGCCGCGCGGACGCTCCTTGGAGCGGCGCTCGAGCCACTGCACCAGCATGGCGAGCGGAAAGCAGATGATGAAGTACATAAGGCAGCAGACGATGTATCCCTGCAGGTAACCGTACAGACTCACAAAGTTGTCGGAACGGTACATAAGGTCGCCGCCGGCCACAAGTGCCAGCACCGACGTGTTCTTGACCAGGTTGAGCGCCTGGTTACACAGCGGCGGCAGAATGATCTTGAACGTCTGGGGCAGCACGATGTACCAGTATGCCTGCGCACGGGTGAAGCCCTGGCTCTGGGCCGCCTCCATCTGACCGCGCGGAACCGCCTCGATACCAGTGCGGATGACCTCCGAGATGTAGGCCGCGTGATACAGGCCCACACCCAAGAAGCCCAGCACGAACGGCGCGATGCGCACCGGCTGGTCGGCACCGGTTATGGCCTGCAAAAACTGCGGACCGGCCATGTACATAAAGAGCACCTGCACGGGCAACGGGGTGTTCTGGTAAAACTCCACGTACACGCGACTTATGGCGCGCAGCACGCGCGAACGAGTGGTAGAGAACACGCCCAGCAGCGTGCCCAGTACCAGCGACAGCAACAGACCGGCAACGACCACTTGCAGCGTCACGCCAAAGCCCTCCCAGAAGGGCCCCATGTTTTGAAATGTCGTCGACCAACGGTCGGCGTCAAATAATCCTTCGAGCATTTGATTCCTTCCTTGGACGATGTGCCTATACAAGACCCCAGGTCTTGACCTCTTGGTCGAGCCAGCCGTCGGCCAGGCGATCGCAAATCACCTGATCGACCACGGCCGAAAGATCGCAGCCCTTCTTGGTCGCCACGCCGTAGCCCTGCTCGCCAAACTTGACCTCGGGCTGCAGCAGCTCGACGGTCTCGTTCATGTATCCGGCCAGCGTGGAGCGGTCCATGGCAAAGACGTCGATATTGCCGGCGTCGAGCGAACTCTTGATGATGGGGTAGCCGCTAAAGGCCCTAAACTCGGGTTTGCAGCTAAAGCCGTTGTCCTTGATCATCTGCTCGATCAGGCCCTGCGTGGTAGCACCCTGACTCACGCCGATGACCTTGCCGTCCAGGTCCTCAATCGAGGTAAAGCCCGAACGCTTCTTGACCATGAGTCCCACGTAATCGGTGCGGTACGGCGTCGAGAAATCCCAGCTCTTCTTGCGCTCGTCGGTGATGGTGTAGGTCGCCGCGACCACGTCGAGTTGGCCGTTATCGATCAGCGGGCCGCGCGTCTTGGGCGTTACGTCGGTAAACTCGACTAGCTCCTGGGCGCGAGCATCCTTGTAGCTCACACCAAAGACGGCAGCGGCGATCTGGTAGCACAAATCAACTTCCATGCCCTCAAAGCGACCCTTGGCGGTGTCGTAATAGCCATAGCCGGGAACGTCCTTCTTAACGCCGGCATTCAGATGGCCACGCGACTTGATGGCCGCAAGCTTGGAGCCCTTGTCGGAGCCCTCGCCGTTGGTGGAGTTGCCGCAACCGGTAAGCGCGGTCCCCGTCAGCGCAAGCATGCTGGCGCCAGCCAGCTGCAAAAAGTGACGGCGCGACACGGCCGCCCTCGTCATATCCGTCATGTCCATCACCGTGCCTAGTGCAGAATTTTGGACAGGAACTCGCGGCAGCGCGGGTTCTCGGGGTTATCGAAGAAGTGCTCGGGCGTGCCCTCCTCCAGGATGCGGCCGTCCTCCATAAAGATGACGCGGTCGGCCACCTGGCGCGCAAAGCCCATCTCGTGCGTCACGCAGATCATGGTGATGTCCTCCTGCGCGAGCTCAATCATAACGTCCAGAACCTCCTGGACCATCTCGGGGTCGAGCGCCGAGGTCGGCTCGTCAAACAGGATGATGGGCTGCTTGGTGCACAGGGCACGGGCGATGGCGATGCGCTGCTGCTGACCGCCCGAGAGATTCTGCGGATACTCGCCGGCCTTATGCGCCATGCCGACGCGCTTGAGCGCGGCGATGGCGATCTCGGTCGCCTCCTCCTTGCTCTTCTTTTGCAGCTTGATGGGCGCGAGCGTCAGGTTGCCCAGCACCGTCATGTTGGGATACAGGTTGAACTGCTGAAACACCATGGAACTATACTTGCGAGCCATCTCCAGGTGATTCTTTTTGGTGAGCGGCGTACCGTCGATGACGACCTCGCCCGACGTGGGCTCCTCCAGATAATCGACACAACGGATGAGCGTCGACTTACCCGAGCCGGAAGGCCCGATCATTACGAGCTTCTCGCCGCGCTTGACGGTGAGGTTGATATCTTTGAGCACATGCAGGTCGCCAAAGTACTTGTTGAGATGCTTGATCTCGATCATGTCTGCCATGAATGTCCCTTCCCTGCTTTTACACGAGTTGCACTATTGTACGGAAAGAACCACGTTTCCGCAGCCCACACTACATTCCCGTAAAGAACCCGCAACCTTCCACCCGCTCATTGGGGACAGACTTAAATGAGTACCCGCTCATTGGGTACTCATTTAAGTCTGTCCCCAATGAGCGCCGAAAATAATACAACCGCCCTTGTTGAGCATAAGTCAGCGAAAACCCGTACACGCGAGCAAGGTGACGTGAAATGAAAGGGCGCAGACCTTATGGTCGCGCCCTTGAAATTGAACGTCAGATTGCCGCGTGTACGGGTTTGCAGCGTCGAGCCGTTACGCGGTTTGGTAAAACCGCGTAACAAATTACGCGAGCTTTGCTCCGACGATCTTTGCTGCGGCCGGCTTATCGAAGTTGCCGCCGGTGGCCTTGCCCAGAGCGCCCATGACCTGGCCCATCTGCTTCTTGGACGTGGCGCCCAGCTCGGCAATGACCTGCTCGATCAGGGCCTCGAGCTCCTCGCCCGAAACCTGCGCGGGCAGCAGGCTCTCCAGAATCTTGACCTGCTCGGTCAGGTTGTCGGTACGCTCCTGGTCGGTACCGGCCTTAATGGACATCTCCAGCGTCTCGCTCGTCTGCTTAATCAGACGCTTGATCATGTTGTTGACGTCTTCCTCGGTCACATCACGACGCTCGTTGACCTCGATATTCTTCACCTCGGCCTTAACCTGGCGAATGATAGACAGGCGAACCTTGTCCTTGGCCTTCATGGCCGCGATCATTTCCTTCTGCAGCTCTTCGTTGGTCATCTGAAAATCCTCCTCAATAGTGCGGGCGGCACTCACGCGAGCGCCGCCCCATGATTACTCAGTCGTCGACGAATCGTCGGTCGAACTCTTGGTGACGCCCTTCAGGCTGACGTTGTACGGCACGTCCTTGGGCATGGGGTTAACGGTGATGTCGGCATCCTTCTTGTACTGCTCCAGCCACTCGCTGTACGCGGTGCTTGCCGCCTGCGTCTTCACCACGTTGGAGACGTACTTCTTGATGTCCTTGGGCACCTGCTTAATGTCATCAACCTGATTATCGACATGGAAGTAGTCGGTGCACTTGATGATGTGATAGCCATAGGTCGACTCGACGACGTCGCTCACATCGCCCTTGTTGAGTCCCTCGAGCGCCGCCTGGTAGCTGTCGACGAAGGTGGTGAGCTTGTCCCAGCCCACATCGCCCTTCTTCTCCTTGGAGCCGGTGTCGTCGGAGTACTGCTCCACGGCGTCCTCAAAGCTCAGCTCGCCGGAGTTGATCTTGTCCAGACACTCCTGCGCCTTGGCCTTGGCGGCAGCCTTGTCTTCGTCGGAAGCGTCAGAATCGACCTTGATCAGGATATTCGACGAACAACGGGCATCGTTGTAGTTGGACAGGTTCTCATTGATGTAATCGACAATCTCGCTGTCCTTGGGCTTGCTGGTGGGTGCCACGGCATCCTTGAGCTTCTGCTGCGCCAGGCTCTCCTTGAGCGAGTCCTTGTAGGTGTCCTCGGTGTAGCCATAGGTCTTAAGCGTCTTCTTAAAGGCTTTGGCGCCGCCGGCGCTCTTGCACGCGTCCTTCCAAGCCTTCTCGACCTCCTCGTCCGAGACGGTCACGCCGTTTTCCTTCTGCGCCTGCTGAAGCAGGATCTGCTGCGTGTAGGAATCGATGAGCTGCTTGCGGTACTTCTTGGGCGTGAGGTCGTTGTCAACCAGGTACTGTGCCCAGTCCTTGTCCTTGGTGTAGCCATAGGACGTGCGCATGCTCATAATCTGCTTGGTCACGGTGTCCTCGGTGAGGTTGGTGCCGTTGATAGTGGCAGCCACACCGCCGGTGAGCTTATAGCCCGAGTTGGTGCTTTCGGTCTGCGACATCAGGCCGGAGCATGCCATGGCCGAGACGGAAAGCAGCATTGCCAGCACGCCGATAACCACCAGGACGATCTTGACGGTCTTAGACACGTACGTCTTGCGCTGCTTCTTACGAGAGCTGGAGGCAGCGCGAGTCTGCTGCTCGGGCGTCGACGCGGCCTCGGAGTTCTTTTTCTTGTTTGCCATAGTTGGCCTTTCGCATTACGAATCGAACAAACGCCATTGTGTCACAACGCGGCCCCCGCGGCACACCTGGTGCAAAGGGGACAGGTTAATCTGCACCATTTTGGTGCAAAGAGAACAGGTCTGGCAGTTGGCAGTTAGGGACGTTCCTTTTCTGCCGGCGATTAGAGACAGTCCCCCAGTGCCGGCTTAGAAGTGGCGGCGGATGGCGTCGACCATGCCTTGGCACGTGGTCTGGCCGAGCACATCGGCTGCGGCGTCGGCATCCATAAAGATATTCATGAGCGCCTGAAGTGCCTCGACCTGGCCTCCCGGCTCGGCAATGCCCAGGTTGATGATGAGCTGCGCCTGCACGGGGGCGCCCATGCCCGCCATAGCATTGAACGTCACGGGCGCGGCGGGCTTTACCACCGCGATATAGGGCTTAGCCACAAACCCCGGATCGGTATGCGGGATGGCGATGTTGGCCGCCGGCATGGCAAGGCCCGTGGGATAGGCATCCTCGCGCGTGCGGACGGCGTCAAGCCAACCGGGCACAATGTAGCCGCGTGGTGCAAGCTCGCCCTCGAGCCGCGCAAACACCTCATCCGGCGTCGCGCACTCCCAATCAAAAAACACCAGCTCAGGCGTAAACAGTGCTTCGCTATCCGCCATGCGCTCACCTCTCTCACCTAGTCACCTGCGACGTTCTTAAACGACCAGTCATTCAAGAACGTCGCAGGTGACTACCAAAAACAAAAGGTGGTCACACGCACCTTGGCGCCAATGACCACCCTGACCACTCAACTAAATTGTACTGTGCACCGCTAGCCGCGGGGTGCATCAATTGCCACTTTGCCGCTCTCCAGCACGTGGACGCGGCCGTCGGCGAGCATCTGAACAACCTCGGGATACAGCACATGCTCAATCGCGTGGATGTGCTCCTCGAGCGTGTCGACATCCCAACCTTCCTCGACAGCCAGCGCGCGCTGGGCGATGATGGGGCCGTTGTCGTAAATCTCGTTGGCAAAATGTACGGTCACACCGGTCACCTTGACGCCGCGCGCAAAGGCATCGTCGATCGCATGCGCGCCGGTAAAGCTCGGCAGCAGCGCCGGATGCAAGTTGACCACGCGGTTGGGAAACGCCGCCAGCAGCGGCGTATGCACCATGCGCATGTAGCCGGCCATGACCACATACTCGCAGCCGCGCTCGAGCAGCTCGTGCGCGATGATCTCGTCGGCGGCGATGGGGTCGGCATAGACATCCTTGGAAAGGGTCAACGTCTGGATACCCGCACGCTCGGCACGTTGCAGACCCTTGGCCGAAGGACGGCTCGACACCACGAGCTCAATCGAGGCATTGAGCTTATCCGCGGCGATCAGGTCGATCAGCGCCTGCAGATTGGTGCCGGAGCCGCTGATAAGCACACCGATCTTGAGCGGCTCAGCCGTATCGGTGCCAGTCGGGCGGGTATAGGGCACAAAGTCCAGGCCCTCGGCGGCAGCCATCTGCTCGTTAGCGCTCATCGGAGTACACGACCTTACCGGAACCCTCGACACACTCGCCCACGCGGAACGGCTTCTCGCCCAGCGCAACCAGGGCCTCGGTCACGGCAGCCTCGTCCTCGGGGGCGACGATCAGGCACAGGCCGACGCCCATGTTGAAGGTCTTGCATGCCTCGTTGGGCGCGAGCTCGGCCTGACGCGACACGTAGGTGATGACGGGCGGAACATCCCAGCCCATCTCGGCGCCATTACGGGTGACCACGGCGTCGACGTCGTCGGCGAGCGCGCGGTTGAGGTTCTCGGTAATACCGCCGCCGGTGATATGTGCAATGGCATGAACGTTGGCGCCGCCGCGCAGCAGCTCCAGAATCGGCTTCACATAAATGCGCGTAGGAGCCAGCAGGGCGTCGGCCAGCGAAGCGCCGCCGAGCTCCTCGAGCGGACGGCTTAGCTCCTCGGCCTTAGCGGCAGCCTCGGGTGTGCCCGGCTTGATGCCGTCGACACCGATGACTTTGCGCACGAGCGAGTAGCCGTTGGAGTGCACGCCGGTGGAGGGCAGGCCCAGGATCACATCGCCGGGGCGAACGTTCGCGGGGTCGAGCATCTTGGGACGGTCGACGACGCCCACGGTAAAGCCGGCGAGGTCGTAATCGGCGGGGGCCATGACGCCCGGGTGCTCGGCCATCTCGCCGCCCACGAGCGCGCAACCCGCGAGCTTGCAGCCGTCGGCCACGCCCTTGATGATCTTTGCCATGTGCTCGGCCTCAATGTGACCGATGGCAACGTAATCCAGGAAGAACAGCGGCTCGGCGCCCGAAGCCAAAATGTCATTGACGCACATGGCGACCAGGTCCTGGCCCACCGTCTCGTGACGGTCCATGATCT
>OLOQ01001318.1_pt1 | contig 24355 bp, 16 predicted proteins | sample 1673101 | NCBI WGS metagenome assembly OLOQ01 (sample SAMEA3136754, study PRJEB25190) | human gut metagenome | biome: human gut; feature: human-associated habitat; material: faeces | place: Austria | collected 2013 | reverse complement strand
ATGTCCGATGTCAACGGATTTATCCGCTAAAAATCCACTTTGCAAACATTTTACATTATCCTCTGTAACAGCTTGGTAACTCGGTATAATATTTCTTGCTTTTTGAAGTATATCAATGTATAATAAATATGCATGATTTAAAATAAAATTTCAAAGATTGGAGATTAACCGTTATGACAGATATGGTTAAAAAATATGTTCCCTATGCGGTAATAATTTTGCTTGTTTATATGCTGTTGCCGCTTGTGTTTATTCCGGGCGCAATGCAAAAGTTTTCACCCGTTGCATATGACTTTGTGTTCCCGATTACAGCAATCGGCTGTTCGGCACACTACTGCTCAAAACACGGACTTGACTTTCTCTTTGCACTCATTGCGCCGATTATTTATCTTCCGAGTATGCTCATCTACAACGGCGGATTTTCTTCAAGCACACTTTCAACAAACCTTATTCTCCTCGTAGTTTATCTTGTTGCCGGAATTTTCGGACTTTTCCTCGGCGACCTTGCTTTCGGTGACAAGCGCCGTCAGAAAGAAAAGGCAGAACAGGAAGAAGCAGAGGAAATGCTCCTTGAGGCAAAGCGCCGTGAAAAGGAAGAGCTTGAGAACATGACTTCATCAAGCAAAAAGTCCGAAAGAAAAGCACCTTACAGACAGGAACGCAGGCCTGCACGCAGACCGTCGCCTGCACCGCAGAAAACCGAAACAGCAGATGACGATGATTTTGATTATGACAAGTACCTTTCCGGTATTGACAGAAAGCAAGATCCGAACGAAAGCGAAATTGACGATATCTTAAACGAATACGGACACTAACGGCGAGCCGCCGTTCCCAGTTCGTGCAGATAGTATTTATAGGGGCGAAAATAAAATGCCCGAGCGGAACTCTATAACTAAAAATGTAAAATTAAAGTCGGGAAGACAATTTGCGAAATGCAAAGCATTGTCTTCCCGACTGTTTTTGTTTAATCAGCAGGGGTGTTCATCGGACAACCGTTTTGATTAAATTTTATGTTTAAATATGATTATGTGATGTTATGGAAGTCGTGTATGATTTTATAGGGAAGAACCGTGTTCTCCCGCACGGCGAGCCGCCGTTCCCGATTCGTGTAGATAGTTTGTAATATAAAAAACATATCATGCCCGAGCGTAGCATTGCAATTTTTCGCACAATCCCGTAGGGGCGTTCATTGGACGCCCGCCAAGTAATGACAGAAAATTTATGATGAAAATAAACTGTATGAATGAGATACAGAATTGCAGTTACTTTGTAACATTTATATCATTTAATTTACAATATTATTTGTACCATTATTTTTGTTTAAATCAACCCAACGATATACTTCTGAATCAAGGTTGCGTCAACAACACTGATTTCACCGTCATGGTTTACATCGCTGTTAAAAAGCTGAGTCTTGCCGAATTCTACAATACCTGCAACATATTTCTGAACAGATGTTGCATCTACAACCGTAATGTTTCCGTCTGGATATACATCACCGCAAGTCAGGCAGTTCAATTTGCCACCAATCGTTATTTTACACTCTGCGCCGTTTTTAAGTCTGCAATATTTATAAGCCATAAGGCCCGTATCCTCGCCAAGCTGTCTTGAAATATACAACTCCGCATAGCCGTTCTTATCGGGGACAAAAGATGTTACCGCACCTCCGCTGACAAAATATGCGCCCGAGGTTGCATAGCAAGGTTTGCCGCTGCTGTCTGTACCGAAATCCTCATATGTAAAGTCAAAATTCTTGTATGTGCCATCGCTGAGTTTTCCGGTCATTGTGCCATCATCATTAAAGACATCAGGAAAATAGTCGGAGAGTTTAATCCTTATCTTAACATATTCTCCGCCTGTTGAATCATAATTGAATTTCATACCCGTATTACCAAAATAACGATTATCCGCTGTTATCATATGGCGAGTAAATTCCTGATTTTTCGGGAGATTTACAAACTTCGGTGCATCAATACAGTCCTTAAACATCACGCTGTACTTTTGATAATCCATTGATATGAACATTGCCCCGAAATTCTTTGCCGTATTTTCGGTATATCCCGTTGTTGTAACAAAAAGCTGATTGTTTGAGATTTTCTGCGTTGTACCTGTAACTTCAAAGTCCTTGTGATTTCCATCCTCGCTTACCGCACCTGTCATAAGAACCGAACCAACGGTAAGCACACCGCACATTGCGATTGCAGTTATTTTTTTAATTATATTTTTCATTGTTTTTCCTCTTTCTATCAGTATGGGCGCTCATTGGACGCCCGATTTGATTGAATTTTATGTTTTCGCAAAATCAGTTGATGTTATGGAAGTTGTGTGTAATTGGCGACATATATATAATCTGTCTTATCAAAAAGATTGTACCATTACTTCGTCAGTTTGCTTTTACATGAAATTTTTATTTAACTCAACCCTACAATATACTTCTGAATCAAGGTTGCGTCAACTACACTGATTTCACCGTCATCGTTTACATCGCTGTTAAAAAGCTGAAGCTTGTCAAAGTCCTCAATACCTGCAACATATTTTTGAACAAGAGTTGCATCAGTAACAGAAATGTATCCGTTTAAATCCGTATCACCGCAAGTTAAACCGACCAGAGTATCTCCGATTATTCCGTAATCGCAATGAGCTCCGTCTTTAAGTCTGCAATAGCGGTATGACATTACTTTTGTATCTACACCAAGCTGTCTTGAAACATATATTTCAGCATAGCCGTCCTTATCGGGAGCAAAGGATGTTACCGCACCTCCGTTTGTCGCATATGCGCCGGATTCCGCATAGCAATTAACACCGATGCTGTCAGTTCCGAAATCTTCGTATGTAAAATCAAAATCCTTGTAAGAACCGTCGCTGAGCTCAGAAGTCATTGTTCCGTTTTCATTGAACAGACGGGAAAAATCGGAAAGCTTGATTTTCACCTTGACATATTCACCGCCTGTTTTGTCAAACTGATAGAATGTCTGAACATTACCGAAATAACCGTGCCCCTGCGTCATCATATATTTTACAAATTTTTCGCCCTTTGGAAGATTTACAAATTTCGGTGCATTGATACAATCCTTAAACCATATATCGTAATCCTTTTCTTCGGTCGTTTGGAACTTTGCACCGAAATTTTTATCGGTATTTTCAGTGTATCCCGTTGTTGACACAAAAAGCTGATTGTTTGAGATTTTCTGCGTTGTACCTGTAACTTCAAAGTCCTTGTGATTTCCATCCTCGCTTACCGCACCTGTCATAAGAACCGAACCAACGGTAAGCACACCGCACATTGCGATTGCAGTTATTTTTTTAATTATATTTTTCATTGTTTATCCTCCGTTTTTATTGTTTATCTGTCCGAACCGACAACATATTTCTGCAAAACAGTTGCATCTTCACCGCTTGTATTATTGAACTCATATTTGTAACGCTTGCTTGCGGATGAAGCAAGCAAATCTATAACAGTCCAATGATAATACTTTTGATTTTTTGGAAGATTCAACTTCATATTATACCTCTCAATTGTTAATACTTGTCTAAGTTTATCAATCTATTTTTCTTATGTCAATAATTATAAAATAAATTTGGCATTTACGGCAATATATGCGTATTTTTCCCGATATTAATTATTACAAAATGACAGACAAAATACTCGGTCATTTCTGTTTTAAACAATTGGTCTTTAAACAAAAAACAGGCTGCACCGTGATGCAGTCTGCTGTAAATTATGACGCACGCTCACATATTACATAGTAACGGTCAAAACCGCCGTTGCCGTCACTTATGCAGGTAAACATCGTGAGCAAATCTCTGTCCTTCTGCAAATAGCAGTCGCCTGATTCGTTCGGCTTATTGACTTTGGTTTCAACGACCTTGTAATTGAGTGTATTCCAATAATTTGTGATTGAAACCCTGTCACCGATTTTGAGGTTGCGGAGGTTGTCAAAGAATATTCGACCGATGTATCCCGTGTGACCTGCAAGGACTGCGTTTGTATTCTTACCGCCGATCGGCAATGAGGTTGCACTCATATGTGCCGCACCGTAGCTCATATTTGAGCTGTTCGCTCCGAGGTAAATCGGCAGACGCATATTTATTGTTTCGGCGGTAACATAGCCGTAAATGCCGTCCGTTATGCCGTAATCCTCAAGATTGACGGCAGCCTGTGAATAGGTATCGTTGCGGAGCATTTCATACTGGTTTGTTTCAAGTTTTTTGTTGTAGGCAACGCTGTCATTGAAAAGTCTGTCGAGGTCAGCCTTGAAAACAACGGGCTGTTTGGAGGTACGCTTGCCTTCCCTGTCAATTTTGTAACCATCTTCGTCAACCTTGCCGTCCTTGACCGCCTGTTCAAAAGAGCCGTCCTCAGCTTCTTCAACACGGGTATCAAAGCCGTCAGCCTCACCGTTTGAAATCTGTGTTCCGATAAAATTTGATATAGGGGGGAATGCGACAAGACCTATTCCGACAACGAGCATTGCTATTGCCACACCCGTAAGTATTTTTTTAATCATCGGAATCACCGCCCGAATCATTCTGATTTTCGTCAGCCGAGTCATCTCTCAGCCGTTTTGCACCGTTTGACTTCTTCTTTTTACGCTTGAGCAGAAATACAACCACAAACACAACAAGAGCAACAAAGCCGACAATTATGCCGATTGCGACTGCATAAGGGATTTTGTAACCGAGAAAGAATATGTAACCGTTGTCAAATTTTGCAAGCGACTCGCCCGTTTCAATATACTTTGTATCGTCATAATCGACACGCTTGCCACGCACGAGAAGTCTGTGAGTATTAATGCCGTATGGGGTACAGGTGAGGAGCGTTACAAGGTCTTCGCCGTCAACAATCCGCAAGGAATTGATTTCCGAGGGAAGAACAACTTCGATTTGATCAACCTCATATTTCAGCGTTCTGTCGAGAATATGAACATAAAATTCATCGCCTACTTTCATATCAGTGAGATAATCAAAGAAAGTTTCTCCCGGAAAACCCGAATGGGCAGAAATTACGGAATGTGTGCTTGCACCGCCGACAGGCAGGGAAGTGTTTTGAAGATGCCCTGCACCTTTAGAAAGAATCTCTTCGCTTGTGCCGTGATAAATCGGCAGATAAACATTGATTTTCGGCACATCAATATAGCCGATAAGACCGTTATCATCAACATTGAGAGTTTTCTCATAATTTGCACCGATTTTCTGAAAAGCCTTTTCGTCGAACGGGTCGGTAATTATCATATTATTTGAAAGGCTGTTATTGTACTTTGTCGCCTCTTCAAACATTTTTTGAGTTTTCTCACTCGGCATCTGAGCAACCCTGTTGGTGTACTCCTTAACCCTGCTTCGACTGACATAGTTATTAATTGCGGAACTGACAAGCGGATAGCTCATTATGCCGATTCCTGCAACGAATATTAAAACTATTAGTAAAATTGACAGCTTTCGTTTCATAAAATTTTCCTTTTCTGCGTGTTTTTGTTCCGTTGTTATTATACTATATTTTACTATTTATCGCAACTGCGTGCCGCAGTCCCAGTTCGTGAAGATAGTTTGTGCAATACCAAAACATATTCCGCCCGAGCGAAAGGTTTAGTTAAATGTAAAATTGAAAATGGAAAATGGAAAATTAATGTCGGGAAGACAGTTTGTAATGTAAAAAACATATTATGCCCGACTGTAAAAATGTAATGGTTCTCCCCTACAGACAATACACAATTTTCATCACATCAAAACATATTATATAAACATAAATATTCATCCGCTTCTACAGCTCTTCTGTAAATAGAACGGGGATGCGTTGCCGCATCCCCTGAAAATTACATATATCATATCACAGATTTTAAGATAAAGATATTCGATTAATTATTTAGCTGCTTTCTTTCTCTTAAGAACAAAGAGAAGAACGCCCGCACAAGCGATAAGTGCTGCACCGCCAACATAGAACATCATTGTACCCATACCACCTGTCTTAGGAACAGTTACAGGGTAGTTAGCAACAGCAACATTGTCACCGTCTGCAATGTTACCTACAAATGTATACTCCTTGCTCTTGTCAATGCTTACTGTAAATACTGAGCTGTTGAGGTTGTAGCCTGTAGGAGCTGCTATCTCTTTTGCATAGTATGTCTGTTTAGCATCAAACTTGAATGTTGTTATTGTGCCTTCGAGAACAAATGTAGCCTCACCGGTAGCGTCTGTCTTAGCAACTACTTTCTTGCCGTCAACTATAAGAGGTGTTTTAGCTTCTGCGTCTGTGAATATCTGGAATTCAGCGTCAGCAAGCTTCTGAGTTGTGTCATTGCCGTTAACCTTAACAACCTTCATGCCGTATGTAAATACATCAGGTGAATTTTTACCGGGTTCAAAGTTTGTATCAGAATCGTTGCCGTAAACAAGACCGTCTGTGTTGGTGATAGGTGTGTTGAGCTTAGCTTTTTCGTTTAAATCAGCTGTGTATGTAACAACAACTGTTTTGGCATCATAGAAATCCTTTGATTCAAGTGTAGCAGATTCGAATACAACTGCGAATGTAGCAGTTGCCTTACCGTTCTTGCCTGTGTAAGTATAGTTCTTTTCAATAGAGTAATCTTTACCCAAAGTAAGAGCATCAACTGCGCCGTCGTACTTAACTACAACTGAATTCTCGTTGAATGTAAGACCTTCATCCATTGTATCAACGATTGCATACGTTTTTAGCTGGTTGTCGATTGAACCTGCTGTTGAAGCTGTAAGTGTGTAGGTTACAGTCTTATCGTTGTCGCCTACATATTGCTTGTCAGCTGCCTTGTCAACTGATACTGAGCTTGTTGAAACCTTTTCAGCAAGGTTGTACGCTGTCTGGCCAACAGAAACATACTCTCTGCCGTCGAAGTAAGGAAGTGCTGCGAGTGAGCTCTGAACACCTGTTACCTTAGCCGGCTTAGAAGTACAATATACATAGTAAAGACCGGGGTCTGTTACTGTTGCAGTAGCCTCTGTAACTGTTGAAGAAAAGCTGATTGTTGTAGCAGCTGTACCGAATGCAGCTTTGTCTGTCTTGTAGAGGTTATCACAAGCCGTGATGATTTGCTGTGACTTTGCATCTGAGTATGTGCCCTTTACAGCATCCTCAAGTGCTTTGTCGGTGATAGTACATGAGTACTCACCTGTTGTAAGGTTGAGGTTTGCAATCTTGAAGAAGCTGAATGTGTAATTACCGACTTTGTCAGTGTCATTTGCATCAACTGCAAGTTTGTACGTAGCTGAATAGCTCTCTGCTGCGCTTGCTGAGAATGGAATCATGAGAGCAATCATCATTACTGCAAGAACAGCTGCAAAGATTTTCTTTGTAGTTTTCATTTTTCTTTCTCCTTTGTGTTTGATTTAATATATGTAATTCTATTCTAACCGAATGGTTAAACGGGTTGGGGTGGCTGCATGGCAGACACCGGCTAACAACGGTGTCCGTAGCAGTCAAAGAGGTTTTCTATGAAAGAAACATATGATTAAAAAATCACCTGTTCTAACAATTTAAATCATATCGGGTTACTTTCTGCGTCCTGCTCTGCGTTTTTTACGAACTTTTCCGTAATAGATTGCGTAGCCCGTGAACATTGTCACCGCAAGACCTGCAACCGACAAACCGAGAACAACATAGCCGTTCATACCGTCACCGCTTGCCGAAGGCATTGTAATTGCACCGTCAACATAATTATATGTAACATCGTAATTACCCTCAACAGGAAGTGTGAAGTAGGAAAGTGTGTAGTTCGGGGTGTAACCATCTGACGGTTTGTACTCAAACAGACAGTATGTTTGATATTTTGAAGTACCTGTTATATAATTGTCGGAACTTTCGTTCCATACAACTTTACCGTTTGTTTTTGTAAACTCGCCCTGACCGTCCTTGAAGATTGTCAGTTTGTCAAACACAGCCTGACCGTTGCTGTCTGTCTTTTTAGAAACCATATGAGTTTTCATTGAGGCATCATTAATGATTGTATTGATATCATCTGCAGTAAAGATATCCTTATCAGATACCTTCATCACCGCAAATTCCGTATCACTTACATTACCGCCTGTCTGATTCTTCTTGTTTACTGTTGCGCTTCCGTGTGTGGTTTCATTTTCAAACACGGCTTTTTTAGAAGAAGGATCGTTGAAGTATTCTGCAAGCTGAGCATCGGTTTTGCCTTCAATATCTGAGTTCTTAACCTTAATGTACTTAGCCTCCGTTACTTCACCGCTTTCAAGCAATTCAATCTCGGCAAGCCAGGTGTTTGTATCCATTTTATAATCGGATGCATTTTCACCCTCGGCAAGAGCCTCGGTAATCTTAAATCTGTAAACACCCGCAGTGACTAATTTGAGGTCTTTGAATTCAACCTTACCGCTTGCGTCAGGTGTTTTCAAATTCGTGGAAATTGTTTTTGCGCTGTTTGTCTTGATAGGTTTGCCGTCGGCATCAGGTTTTGTTGTATCCATTGATTCAAGACCTGTCAATGTATAGACGAACTTGCTGCCGCTGTAAGCCTGACCGTCAAGAGTTTTATTTACCGAAATGGCAATGTTTGTAGGATTAACCTTATTGATAAAGTTAAGCGCATTTCCTGCTTCGGCGAGAGTACCGACGAATGTACCGTTGAAGTCCTGATTGCCTACTTTATAAGGAACATAACCTATAACATTTTTCTCTGTAATCTTATAGGTTGCACCTACAGGAATATTGAGAAGCTTAATGCTTTCGCCCTTTTTGATTGTGAACGAACCGTCCTTAGATGTGCGGTAAGCTGTGTTTGAATAACCACTTGCATCCTTTTCTTTGAGCTGATACTCAAGAGGATAGGTCTTGTAATCATAGGTTGAACCATTGCCGTCAAAGTCGAGAGCAATCGCAAATGTAAACTGCTGATCTGTATCGTAATCGGTTTTACCGTCTTCACCAACAACATTCTTTGAAATTTCAAGAGGTGCTGTCACTATACTGTTGGTATAGTTGAGCTGGAGCTGTGCATAAGCACTGTCATCCTTGTCATCTACAAGCTTGAATTCCGAGTTCGTAGTTGAACCGCTGCTGATTGTTGAACCGACTCTGTTGTTAACAAGCTTCCAGTTCGTTGTGTATTTAAGCTTACTGCTGTCTGTTGACTCGTTAACCTTCATCTCATTGCCGGTCTTGAATGAGTTGTCAAAGTCAGCTATATAATTATCTTTAAGTGTGAAACCGCTGTTTGAAAGAGTTTCATTGCTTGTGCTTTCGTCTGATTTTGTAAGCTTGTAGCCTTTACCGGAGGTATCTTTGCCGTTCTCTTTGATTGTATAATCAAAAGTTTCATTAGCTTTGAGGTCATCTGAAATTTCAGAAACAACATTGCCTGTATCAAGTGCCTTTGTAACCTTGAGGTCATTGTTGGCAGGTGTCATTGTGAAGTTTACTGAGAAGTTAGACTCAGCCTCACCACGCTCCATATAGAATACTACCATATGGTATGTCTTGTTAGGATCAAGCTTAGTACCATTGTTGATTGTCTTTGTAACGGTGCCAAGGTTTGTATGATGTAACTGACCGTCTGCAGAATACTGAGTGCCGTTACCGTTCCACATTTTACCGTAAAGGTCTAAAAGCGTAAGGTCTTCTGTAAGCTTGCCGTTCCCTACATTCTGCCACCTACAGAAGATAGCGTTTGTATTGCCTGTAAACTGTGACTGCCTGAACTTATAGAAGCCGTCTGCTGTTGCGTAGGGCTTTTCATACTTTGCTGATGATGAATCATCCCATGCATAAACGCAGAAGTCAGTGTAATCACCTGTCTTAACCCAAAACTCATCACTAGGAACTGTAACTGTTGTCGATGATGATGAAGTCGATGACGGAGTTGAGTAATCGGCAAATACATCGTCAGCTGTTGCTTTCATTGTATTAAAGTTAATTGAACCGCTTGCCTCTTTATGGTCACCGCCGAGGTCGAGAGCAAGCTCTGCATCAGCGCCTGTTGAATCTTCGCCGATATAAACCCAAAGGTCATCGTCACCGGTGAAGTTAAAGGTTACAGGATTGTTGTCTGCAAGCATACCATCTTTCGGAACTCTGAAGTCTATATCAAGTCTGATACCGAAACCATAGTCAAGGTTATCGTTAGTACCCTTGCCCGATGATGTAGCCGAAGTATTGTTGAACGGGAAAATACCATAACCGTTGCTTTCGCCGCCGAAATTTGTCAATGCATCTTGTACACCATACTGTTCGCCCTCACCGTAGTTAATTTTGGTAGGTGTGAGGCCGTTCCATGTGAAGTAGATGTTATCTTTTGCATTCTTTGAAGTGAATTCATAAGTAGTAACACCTGCATCGTCAGTAGTTGTACGGAACGGGAAAGATGACTTATAAACATTGGCAACTTTTACATCCTTATATTTAGCGGTTGAAAGTGCCTCAGCATCAAAGTAAGGAGCCTTGACATCATTTGCAACCTGAAGATCGCCCTTGCTGTCAAGCCTGTTGTACATAAGACCCTGTAAGGACTGGTTATAATCACCGCCACCCCATTTCATACCGTTGGAGTTGTTTACTGCATAGTAATAGTCATCTTTATAATTGTTGATGTTTGTAAGTCCTTTTGCGTGGGTCTCAAATGTACTGTACCATTTATCACCCTTGAACATATTACCGAAGTAGAGAGGATACTTCCAGTCAGACTTACAGTTTGAAGCAATGTTGCTTATGTAGCTGTTGAAGTTATCAAACTGATACCAGTAATTTTCAATATCACCATCGTTGTTCTTACCCTGACACTGAAGATACCCTTTCTCCTGCTCCATATCAGACAAGTAGTCAAAGTATGTTGCGTCAACGCCTACGATGTTAGGATTATCTTTGAATGAATTTTCAACGACAGCACCATAGTTTACATTGTCTATTTCCGAGAATTTTGTCCAGCCTTCGCCTCTGGCTGTCTTAACATATGTAGCCGTGTTATCGTTGTAGCCCGAACCATCATATCCCGAATCTGTCGGATATGATGTTGCAGAAGATGCACCGTTGAGGTTATGTTCGTTCGGATGGAATCTTAAAAGCGCACCCGCCGGAATTCTACCGCTGAACACCACAGAACCGCTTACCTTGGTGTCTATGGTGTCTTTTATAAGCTCAACTGTTCCTTCATAGGCATCGTTGTAGTCAAAAGTTGCATAAACCTTTGTAAGCGACTTCCAGTCATCGTTTGAAACATAAACTGTTTTATATGTTGCTTTCGACTGTTTGTCGGGAGCTTGAACAGAAAGGTATTTACTTTCTTTGAACGAGCCGTCAGTTGTAAGATAAAATTCTGTGTCACCCGAAGCACCCGAAATGTCGAGGGTCTTGATGAACGGGTTAGTCCACTGACTTTTTGAAGCATCATAAAGAGCATTATCGGCACTGTATGAGTCGTTAATACCGAGGTCGCTTGTTTGTGTTTCGCCCTTGTTGCTGAAGATTACATTTTTATAGGATGACTTAACATCTACATAGTAGTAATCGCTGCCTGAAGATGTCTTAGTCATTGCAACACCCGGCCACTCTGCGTTGGAGTCAGTATCGTTTACCCAAGAATATGCATAAGCCTCATTATAGGTATTATTGCTGTTCTTAAGATAGATACGGCGGGAATCTTTTGCAACAGTCTTTTCGGGAAGAGTAAAATTAACCCCGGAAGAAAGCTCAATTCTTGTTGCACCGGATGGTGCAGTGGTTTCAAAAACTCCCGAAGAATTTTTGCTTACAGTATCCGTTTTGAGAACCGTGCCGTCATCCTTAGCAAAACGATATGTAACAGAAGAAAAACCATTCCATTCCTTATTCTTGTTCAGGTTAATGTAAATCTTCTGATCCAAAGATGTTGCCGCAAACACATTAAGCGACATACCCGACACGGCACATATCGAAAGCATGAGGGTAAGTGCAAGCACAAGAGAAAAGCTTTTCTTTGCGGTTATGCAAAGCTTTTTACTTAATTTCATAATTTTTTCTTCTCCTTCATTGCCGATTACTTTGTTTTGGCAGTCAAAGTACAATTAAACAGAACTGCATAGGACAGTCCAATATATCTGCCAACTAATTATGAAACGCAATTTTTTGAATTTGTTCTTCTTTTTTACTTGTATACAAGTATATAATATTTTATTGCATATTTGTAGAGGCAATACAGCCAAACTTTTGGTAATATTTTTGGCTATTTTGCATATCTGCAAGCACGATTTAATATTTTTGACCATAATGTGATTTTATTACTTATTTATCGCCATTTTTTGTGTTTAAGATAAATTATACCCATTACACAACCTTAACAGGCAGTTAAAAAGTCAATTTCGGCACTAAATTTGTTGATTTTTAATTCTTTTTCAAAAATATCAAAAATTTTTATGCAGGTTTACTCCATGCTGTGCGTGCGAAAATATGTATTATTTTGCGATTGCTGCTTTTAAAATGCCCCAAAACCTACATTTTACTGAAATTTTCAGATATATTTTTATAATCAGTTTCTATATCCGATAAAATTAATCACCGAATACCTTGAAAATTCGGCACAAATAAAGGGCAGAGTATTGCTCTCTGCCCCTCAAAATGTAATTCACTTAAATCGCAATTATACAAACCGCTTTATGCAAACATATTAAAGATCTCTGCCGCAGCACTTCTTGTACTTTTTACCGCTGCCGCACGGACAGGGATCGTTTCTGCCGATTTTCTTGCCCTTACGGATAGTCTTGTTGACAGAATCCGTACCGTCTGCAGAAGTTTCTGTAGGCTGAGCAACCTGCTCACGGTGAAGCGCCTGCTTTACGGCGTCCGACTGTTCAACAGCTTCTTCATCATCGTATGCAGACTTTGCCGCTGCGGCAGCCCTCTGAGCTGCTCTCTTTGCCGCTGCAATTGCATCCTGTCTTTTCTGAATCTCATAAACACGCTTTGGCATAATGAGCATCATCTTGACAGTATCTTCACGAATGCTTTCAATCATCTCATCAAACATATCGAAGCCTTCAACTCTGTACTCAACAACAGGATCGTGCTGACCGTATGAACGAAGTCTGATACCGCTCTTGAGCTGATCCATATTGTCGATGTGATCCATCCAATGTGTATCAACATTCTTGAGGAGGTAAACACGCTCCATCTCACGGATTGTTTCCTCGGGAAGAAGTTCTTCATTTTCCTTGTAGATTTCAAGAGCATCGTCAACGAGCATCTTCTGAATCTCTTCGGGTTCCATATTTTCAAGATCTTCAAGGCTGAAATCATACTTTGATTCATCTCTTATAAGCCAGCCTGCGTAGTAATCCTTGAGGCTTTGGAAGTTCCAATGCTCTGCAGGACCTTCGGGGAGATACTGCTTGATTGAAGTTGCGATTGTATCCTCAACCATTTTGAGGATTGTTTCGTGGAGATCCTCACCGTTAAGAACCTGATCACGCTGACCGTAGATGATTTCACGCTGTTTGTTCATAACATCGTCGTACTGGAGGACATCTTTACGAATGCCGAAGTTACGAAGTTCAACCTTTTCCTGTGAGCCTTCGATAATACTTGTGAGCATTTTGTTCTCAATAGGCATATCTTCGGCAACATTCATACGCTCCATCATCATTTTCATTCTGTCACCGCCGAACAGACGCATAAGGTCATCCTCGGTTGAGAGGAAGAAACGGCTGACACCCGGATCGCCCTGACGGCCTGCACGGCCACGGAGCTGGTTATCAATACGGCGTGACTCGTGTCTTTCCGTACCCATAATGTAAAGACCTCCGGCCTCTCTTACCTTTTCAGCCTCGCCTTTAATTTCTTCCTTATACTTGTCATTCAGTTCTCTGAATGTATTTCTTGCATTGATGATTTCTTCATCATCGGTTTCCGCATAACCTGTAGCTTCTTCAATAAGCTCCTCTGTAAAGCCCTGCTTACGCATTGCGGCTTTTGCCATATACTCTGCGTTACCGCCGAGGATGATATCGGTACCACGACCTGCCATGTTGGTTGCGATTGTTACCGCACCGAGTTTACCTGCCTGAGCAACAATTTCAGCCTCTTTTTCATGCTGTTTTGCATTGAGGACATTGTGCTTGATGCCTCTCTTTTTGAGCATTTTTGAAAGAAGCTCCGACTTCTCAATTGAAATTGTACCGACAAGGACAGGCTGTCCCTTTTCGTGAGCCTCAACAATTGCGTCAATAACAGCGTGGAACTTGCCGTTTTCTGTCTTATAAACCGAATCGGGGAGGTCTTTTCTTAAAACAGGCTTGTTTGTAGGAATTTCAACAACATCAAGCTTGTAGATTTCCTGGAATTCTTCCGACTCTGTCTGAGCAGTACCTGTCATACCCGAAAGCTTTTTGTAAAGACGGAAGTAGTTCTGGAATGTGATTGTAGCAAGAGTCTTGCTTTCGCTCTGAACCTTTACACCCTCTTTGGCTTCAATTGCCTGATGAAGACCCTCGTTAAAGCGACGGCCATACATAAGACGACCTGTAAACTCGTCAACGATGATAACTTCGCCGTCCTTGACAACATAGTCAACATCAAGCTTCATAACGCCGTTGGCCTTGATAGCCTGATTTACATGGTGCTGAATTGTAAGGTTATCGGGATTGGTAAGGTTTTCAATACCGAAAAATTCTTCGGCTTTCTTAACACCACTCTGTGTGAGGGTTGCTGTTTTCTGCTTTTCATCAACAACATAATCAATGTCGTTTTCCTTGTAATATTCCTCCATATCCTCTTTTGCATCAAGTTCTGCAAAACGCTGAACTTTAAGAGTTTTTGCAAAAGCGTCAGCCTTTGCATAAAGGTCTGTTGACTTGTCGCCCTTACCCGAAATAATAAGAGGAGTTCTCGCCTCATCAATGAGGATTGAGTCAACCTCATCGACAATCGCAAATGCGTGCGGACGCTGAACCTTGTTTTCCTTGTAAACTACCATGTTGTCACGGAGGTAGTCAAAACCGAGTTCGTTGTTTGTTCCGTATGTAATATCTGCGGCATAAGCCTTTTTTCTGCCCTCGTTATCGAGATCGTGGCAGATAAGACCAACCGAAAGACCGAGGTATCTGTAAAGCTTGCCCATCCACTCTGAGTCACGGCGGGCAAGGTAATCGTTGACTGTTACAATGTGAACACCTTCGCCTGTAAGAGCATTGAGGTATGCAGGGAGGGTAGCAACCAAGGTTTTACCTTCACCGGTTTTCATCTCGGCGATTCTGCCCTGGTGAAGAACGATACCGCCGATAATCTGAACGGGGAAGTGCTTCATACCAAGCACTCTCCAGCCTGCCTCACGACAGGTTGCAAATGCTTCGGGGAGAATATCGTCTGTTGTTTCGCCGTTGGCAAGTCTTTCTTTAAGAATTGTTGTCTGGTTCTTGAGTTCACTTTCGCTCATAGCCGCATATTTATCTTCGAGTGCAAGCACCTTGTCACAGATTGGTTGCACACGCTTAACTTCACGCTTGCTGTAGTTGCCGAACATAGCCTTTAAAAAATTCATCAGGGTTCTTCCTTTCAATGTACCGAAAAAATCGGTCAAACTGTATTTTCAATAATATAATTTTAATTTACTGCACCGCAGACGCTCCAAGGCTCTTTGCAGCCTGAATCATTGCGGCCTCAACCACGGGACCGGCATATTGGAAGCCGAAACCCGAATCCTGTACAACACAGGCAAAGGCGAGAGGGCAGTCCTCATCTTTTGAGTAGCCGACCATCCAGCCGTTAGGGTTCTTATCATCGCCGACTTCACCCGTACCTGTTTTGGCACAGACTGTAAGTCCGCCGAAAAGGTTGTCGCCGTAGTAATCCGAAACGGTGTATCTCATAACATCATCAAGCTTTGTCGCCGTATCGGATGAAAAAAGCTCCTGTCCGCTGCTCTTGTAGTTTATGCCGAGTGCGGAGAGTATGGACTCATCTTTGATAAGGGTAGGGTTTGTAGCCTTACCGCCGTTTGCGATTGCACCGCAGATAATTGCCATCTGCATCGGGTTTACCTTGTCATTATACTGACCTACGCCCGACCAGCCAAGCTGATTTTCATTGGCATCGCTGACATCATATGAACCTTTTGCGGTTTTAATTCCGTCAACATCAAAGGAGCTGTTAATGCCGATTTTCTCGGCAGTTTTTGTCATTGTGTCACTTCCGAGTTCAACGGCAAGCTTTGCAAAAACAATATTGCAGGAATGTGCCATTGCCTCTTTATATGTCAGCGTTCCGTGAGTTTCCGTACAGGTAACTTCACTTCCGCCTATGTTCTCACTTCCGTTACAAACCCAAGTGCGGTCATAAAGGTCGGGAATATTCTCGATTGCCGCCGCAGATGTAACGATTTTGAAGATTGAACCCGGAGTAAAGGTTGACGAAAGCACATTATCAAGGTAAACGCCCTCGTATTCGCTTTCGTTGTCCTCGGTAATTTCGGGAGGAGCCTGCGGATCGTAAGCCATGGTGCTTATGGAACAGATAACCTCGCCTGTTTTGTAGTTATATATTACACATGCACCTTTTTTGTTATAAGCTGCAAGAACATCATAAGCAGCCGCACAGGTTGCGGAATCGACCGTCAGCTTTATATCGTGAGAGGCACGCAATGATTCCGGCATATTAAGTCCGAAAACAAGGTTATAGCCTATCAGCTGAGAACGATACATACTTTGAACAGCCGTTGAAATGTTAAGGCTGTCATCACCGACAACATGAAGCAGAGATTTTCTTACGCTCTCGCTTTCGTTATAAACTCTTTTACCGTCAACCGTCTGTGCAAGAGCCGTGCCGTTGCGGTCATAAATCGCTCCTGCCTGTGCAAGGCCGCCGTCACCTGCTATATGCGCATTATATGCCTGATCAACCCAGTCGTCTGCCCCTGTTACAAGCTCAAAGGCAAGATAGCCGAGTCCGCCGATAAACGCAAGCGCAACTATATATATGAGTGTACTTCTGCGAAGTATTTTTTTCAAACCTTACACCACCCTGTGTATCAAGTGAACAATCGAAAAATTAAAGAAAATGCGGCTTTGCTTGCAAAGCACTATGAATACGGTCGGGAGATAGAGCATTTTATTTTGCTGTTTTTCCTCTCGACAACAATTTTCCATTTTCAATTTTTCATTTTCAATTTACCAAACTTATCTTTTTACCGAATAAGTTCTCTCGTCTGCGGCTTTGATGAATGCAACAAGTCCCCAACAAGACATAATACTTGAACCGCCGGCAGACACAAACGGAAATGTTACGCCTGTGAGCGGAAGAACATCGGTTGCACCGAAAACATTGAGAGAAAGCTGAACGACAAAAAGTCCTGCCGCACAGCACGCTGAAATTGAATAAAAGGTACTTCTGCTTCGGGTTGTAATTGCCCTTGCATAAATAAACATTGCACCTACTGCCACGGCAAGTGTGAACGCAACGATAACTCCCATTTCTTCCGAAACAAGTCCGAAAACAAGGTCACTTTCGGATGCGGCAACCTGCTTTAAAAAACCGTTGCCGATACCTACGCCGAAAAGTCCGCCGCTTGCCATATATGTGAGAACTCTTGCCTGCTGATAACCAAGGTTGTCCTGAGTATGTTCCCACACATGACGCCAGCCCGAAAAACGGTCGGCAACATACGGTTTAAACTTGAGGACAAAGGTTACGCCGAAAATTGCGGCGGCAACAGCAAGAATAATCGTCTTGAAATCACCCGAGCGCATAAACGCTGTGAGCAAAAATGTTACAAAGAAGATGAGCGCAGTACCGAAGTCACCCATAAGAGCCAAAAGGCCGACGCATACTGCCGAGAAGATAATGTACTCAAGCAGGTTCTTCTTTGTCATCAACACATCAAGCGAACTTGCGCCGATAAAGATGAAAATAATCTTTGCAAGCTCTGACGGCTGAAATGAAAACGAGCCGATATAAATCCAGTTGGCAGCGCCGTTTGTAATCTTACCGAATACAATTGTTACACCCAAAAGACCGACCGCACAAATCATTGCCGGAAGTCTGAGTTTATTTACCTTGTCGGGATCTTCAATCAGCTTGATAATTATGCAGAAGAAAATCATACCTATTGCGGCGGCAACAAGCTGAACATAAGCCGAGCGTTCCGACTGTCTGATAAGCATCATTACGCCTATGCCCGTCAAAAACAGGGCAAGCGATTCAAGCTCGAAATTTACTCTGCGGATTACAAAATAGGAGATAAAGAAGAATCCCCATTCAACAGCCGCAAGAGCGCCGAACAGCACGAGCGGAGCCATTGTATTTGTGCCGTCATTCCAGAACATTGCCTGAACGCACATAAAGAAGTGAAAAAATGTAATAAGAAGCATGAGCTTCCACGATTTCATTGCAGGCTTATCGCTGACCTTTGAGAAAAACCAGCTCGACTGCAACGGCTGTTGGAACTCCTCGCCTCTTTTTACTATAAGGCTTGTACCGCCTATTGTTATTGTATCGTCAATAAGCACCTTTGCTCTGCCTCTTGTTCTTTTGCCGTTGAGCATTGTGCCGCTCTTTGAGTCGGTATCGCTTACATACCAACCGTCTTTACGGCGAAGGAGTACGCAATGATTTCTTGAAACCGTCGGGTCATCAACGGTTACATCACTGCTTTTACTTCTGCCGATTGAATTTTCCCAGAAAAGCACGGGGAGCATCTCGCCCGTTGCAGGGTTCAAAAGTGAAATCAAAGGAGTTTCGGGACGGCGGCGACGGCGCATTGCGGCAAAGCACTGGTACACAATTATTATTGCATAAACAGGCATAAGAAAACGCAGTGCAACAACACCCATATCGAAAATTATCGAAAGATCCGGCACTTTTTTCAACTCCTTCACAAATCATCTGTCCTAAAAATAAGCATACTTAAAGTTATACAGTTTAAATAATAATCCAATTTCCTCCAAAAGTCAATATTTTCATTCGTGAAGATAGTTTTTTAAGTCAAATACTTTAATGCCCGAGCGTTATTTTCTATATTAAGGTAACTTTGTAGCCGGGTGCCTCGGCAGTCAATTCGTGAAGATAGTTTGTACAATAGAAAACTAAAAATGCCCGAGCGTAAAATTGTTATTGTCTGTACCAACCTGTAGGGGCGTTCATCGGACGCCCGCAGGTAACGTCAGAATTTTCATAACAGATTAAATTTTATAAATGCCGCAAAACAATTATTATATTGTAGGGGCAAACCGTGTGCATTGCACACGGTTTGCACGCAATGCGTGCAAATTCGATACACAACATTTATCACATCAAAACATATGTGACTAAACAAAATGTTTCATCAAGGCGGGCGTCCAATGAACGCCCCTACAACACAAATTGCAAAGACAATTACAAATATTTGCTCGGGCAAAATATGTTTTAAAATATACAAACTGTCTGCACAAACAGGGAACGGCGGCTCGCCGTAAACAAAAGACCTCACGAAATTCGTGAGGCCTTTTATCATGATATATCTATGAGGATTAATGAGGACTTTTCATTTTATCGGCTTTATCACGGCATATATGCGACCATTTGCAGTCACCGCACACCTGCGAAAGCCTGTCTTTTAAAATTATATTTTCCCTTGCAATTCTCGAAAGCTCTTTCCAATCGGCAGTATCGCCGATTTTCATTCCGAGTAAATCAAGACATCTTTTGTCATAGCACGACGCCTTGCCCGTAACATCGCAGCTGCCGTTGTCACGGTTCGGACACGATGAACAAATTTCGTCACAACCGCCCGTAAGTGTAAGGTTTGCGTTGTTATTTTCAAGAACTGCCACTATTTTTGCCATTCCGCAGACAAATTCATCGCTGTAACCCTTGCCTTCAAAAAACTGCACACAAAGGCTGTGATGCGGTCTGAACTTAAAGCTTAACGATTTTGTCAAGACGATTCACCAAAACTGTTGCAACAACAATCTTTGCAGCATCTGCAAGAAGGAACGGAACAACGCAGGTGAGAAGTGCGGCAGCAAAGTCTGTGTGCATTGCAATCATAAACCAGATTGTGCCGAAAAGGTAGCATACTGCAAGGCCTGCAACCATTGAAACTGCAAGCACCCAAAGCTTTCTGCCGAGAAAATCAGTCATAAGTCCAACAATAAGTGCCGTAAAGAGGAAACCGATGATATAACCGCCTGTCGGACCACCGAGAACGCCGATTCCGCCTGAGAATCCTGCAAACACGGGAACACCGATTGCACCGAGGAGAACATAAACCGCAACGCTGATGAGTCCTCTTTTCCAACCGAGCATAGCCGCAGCCATAAAGATGCCGAGAGTCTGAAGTGTGAACGGAACTGTCATCGGAATCTGAATCTGTGCGCACACTGTGATGATTGCGACGAACATCGCCATATACACAAGGCTTAATACATTACTTTTTGATTTACTGTTTGTTTTTGCTTCTGTCATAAAATTACCTCTCCTTTGCAAAACCGCTTCTTATGTTTTGCAGATTGTCAACCAAATTATTTTATCGGTTGACAATTATTATAGTACCGATTATCGCATTTGTCAACCCGATTTATGTTTTAAAGTGACAATTACAATCCGTTTTGATGTAACAATTGACTTTACAACCGTCTTATAATACAACTGAGTTAACCAAACAGAACATAAAAACAGGGACAGCGCTTTGCTGTCCCTGAAATTTTTGTAAAGATTAAGTTTGCGTGCTTACAATTAAGCCTTGTTAACCGAACCGAAGAGTTCCATCTTTTCCTTAACAGTAGCCTTAATAGCCTCTGCACCGGGAGCGAGGAGCTTTCTTGGATCGAAGCCCTTGCCTTCGAGATCCTTGCCCTCTTCAATGTACTTTCTTGTAGCTGCTGCAAATGCGAGCTGGCACTCTGTGTTAACATTGATCTTTGAAACGCCGAGTGAGATAGCCTTCTTGATCATGTCAGCAGGGATACCTGTACCGCCGTGGAGAACGAGCGGCATCTCGCCTGTAAGCTGCTGGATAGCGTCAAGAGTTTCAAAGCTGAGGCCCTTCCAGTTTGCAGGATACTTACCGTGAATGTTACCGATACCTGCTGCGAGCATTGTTACGCCGAGGTCTGCAACCATTTTGCATTCCTTAGGATCTGCGCATTCGCCCATGCCGATTACGCCGTCTTCCTCGCCGCCGATTGCACCAACCTCAGCCTCAAGTGAAAGACCGAGCTTGTTACAAGTTGCAACGAGTTCCTTTGTTTTTTCAATGTTTTCTTCGATCGGATAGTGTGAACCGTCGAACATAATTGAGCTGAAACCGGCTTCGATGCACTTTTTAGCGCCTTCGTATGAACCGTGGTCAAGGTGGAGAGCAACAGGAACTGTGATGTTGAGTTCCTCGAGCATACCGTTTACCATACCAACGACTGTTTTGTAGCCGCACATATATTTACCGGCACCCTCAGATACACCGAGGATAACAGGTGAGTTGAGTTCCTGTGCTGTTAAAAGAATTGATTTTGTCCATTCAAGGTTGTTGATGTTGAACTGACCTACTGCATAGTGGCCTGCCTTTGCTTTTGTAAGCATTTCTTTAGCGTTTACTAATGGCATTTTAATCTTCCTTTTTTAAAAAATTTCAGCAGACAAGCGTCCCCACCTGCCGATTTAAGTTTATTATACAATATATTTTTGAAAATATAAAGACCTAAAAAGAAGATTTAGTGAAAATTTTAACAATTAGTCGAAAAATTCTTCATTTTGTCCTGTTTTAGTCAATTATCACTAAACTTTCAAAATAAACTCACACTTCCGTAACACAACAAGGTTGATTTTGATTTTGTGAAAAGGTATAATATAAATGTAAATTACAATACTTGATTTTGGTCAAGCGTTGTATGATAATATTTTTTGTAAACTATCCCGTAGGGGTAGTCTTGCGACCGCAAGTAATGACAGATATTTTATTGCAAACAAAGTTTTATAAATATAACAAAACAACCGATATAGTGACTGGCGGATGATATCCGCCCCTACGAAATATTTGTTCATTTCGGCAATTTGCTTGCAAAAAATTTTGTTTCATTACTTAAAGACAAACGCAGCTTGTACCCCACGGTAACAAATAAATGTAGGAGTAACTTTTATGGACAATTTTGACAACAACAATATGGGTGGGTTTGAACCGCAAAGGCCGTTCACCGAAAGGCCCGTACAAAACAATAATATGAACACGGAACAGACAATTCCCGTTTCCGAACCCGAAACACAGGAAGAACAGGCTCAGAATGTTCAGCCGCAGAACGGCAACACGCCTTACGGTGATTATATTTTCGGCAACAACAATCAAAATACGGCAAACAATGCAAGTCCGACTGAAAATGTTCCGCCGTATCAGCAGAATCAAAATCCGAATCCGAACACCTACGCTCAGCCGTGGCAGTACGGTTATGGTCAGTATCCCCACAGCGGACAGAATCCGCAGTATAATCAGAACAATCAGCAATACGGACAGTATCAGAACAACACAGGATACAATCAGAATGTACCTCCGTATCAGCAGAATATGTACGGACAGCCTCCCTACGGCAACAACGGTACATACAATCAGCAATACAATCCGCAGATGTACGCACAGTACCCCCAAAAGAAAACAAAGGGCGGAATAATTGCGTTGATTATCGTTCTCTGTTCACTTCTTACAATCGGTTTTATCGGTATGATGGTGTACGGATTTTCGGTTGGCATAAAAGAAGATTCAAACAGCGGCCGAAGCGATTCGGGCAATTCGTTCAGACTTCCGAATAAAGACAGCACAACACCGTTTGAAACCCTTCCCGACACATCTTCGCAGGGTAAAACCCACGATGAGTCTGACTACAGTGACAAGGTGAACAAGGATTACTCGGGTATGAAGCTTGAAAGCAATCCGAAAGACGCAAAAACAAACAACAGCTACACATCCGCAAAAGCGTCAGAAAAGGTTTCCGACTCGGTAGTCGGCATTCTCTGTTACTCGGACGATGTACCCGATCAGGCTGACACAACAACCGCATCTTCACAGGGAAGCGGAATTATCTTCTCACAGGACGGCTATGTTATCACAAACGCTCATGTAATCGGCAACAGCAAAACAGCCTATGCAATCAGAGTTGTAACATCTGACGGCAAGGAATACAAGGCAGGTGTTGTAGGTTACGATTCAAGAACCGATATTGCAGTTCTCAAAATGGACGATGCAAAGGGACTTACTCCTGCAACATTCGGTGATTCGTCACAGCTTGAGGTTGGTCAGGATATTATCGTAGTCGGCAACCCGGGCGGTCTTGACTATCAGAACACAACAACCAAGGGTGTTATTTCGGCGCTTGACAGAAAACTTTCAACATCAAGCCTCACAAAGTACATTCAAACCGATGCCGCAATCAATCCGGGCAACTCGGGCGGTCCGCTTGTAAACTACTACGGTCAGGTTGTCGGAATTACAACTTCAAAGATTGTTTCCGAAACTTACGAAGGTATGGGCTTTGCAATTCCGTCACAGACAGTAAAAAACATTGTTGACACACTTGTAAAGAACGGCTATGTTGAAGGCAGAGTAAAAATCGGCATTTCAGGCATTGCAGTAACCTCCGATCAGGCATCAAATTACAACATTCCGCAGGGCATTTATGTTCAGAGTATCGTATCGGGCGGTCCGTGTGACGGCACAAGCCTTGAAGAAGGCGATATCATCACAGAGGTTGACGGCGAAACAATTACAAGCTTTGCAGATGTTTATGCGATTCTTGAAACCCACAAGCCGGGGGACAAAATCAAGGTTAAATATTACAGCTCATCATCGGGCGACGGTGAGGTTGAAATCACACTCCAGGAAGATAAGTAATTTTAATATAAGAATATCACCAAAAGCAAGAGGGCAGTCACGGCAATGTGACTGCCCTCTTGCTAATTGAAAATTAAAAGTAAAAAATTGCAGGGGTGAACCGTGTTCGCCCGTTCGTGTGCGATGCACACGATTGAACGCATAGCGTTCAAATATCATATGCAACTCATTTATATAATTTGATTTTACATAAACATTGCGTCATTATTTTTTAACGGGGATAAAATTCCGCAAAAATCCTGCACTTCTTCCTTTCAGGTAAAACCAACCTATGGTGTCAAAAACTACCGCTCCTACAAAATTAACAAGCAAATCTTTCATTGTATCGATCAGACCGATGTCAAGGTAACCGTTAATACCGAGATTTTCACCGTTCACAACGGTTGATGTTATATCTCTGATGTGCATTATCACATTCGGCTTGCCCGAAATCAAACCCGAATGTATTGCCGTGATTACGGTGTCCTTTTGCATATCCTTTTCAAAAAGCATATCCGCACCAAACTCAAAAAACTCCCACACAACACCGACTGTCATTGAAAAGCAGAACGAAAACA